>Ga0098047_10000166_pt1 | contig 26316 bp, 22 predicted proteins | sample 12_taG_FD_92585 | JGI IMG/M metagenome (GOLD analysis project Ga0098047, IMG submission 92585) | Marine viral communities from the Subarctic Pacific Ocean - 12_ETSP_OMZ_AT15267 metaG | ecosystem: Environmental > Aquatic > Marine > Oceanic | place: Subarctic Pacific Ocean | collected 2015-01-16 | reverse complement strand
CGTCTGGAATTAGGAAAATCTTTTAAATGTTCAACGATATAATCTAATTGATCCCTTAAAAAATATTCACGCCATCTATACCCATATGCACCATTAAGAATATACCCATCATCAGAGAATTCTTTCATGCGACTATTAAACTGAGCAACATAGTCAACATTATCTTTACCAGCCAACATCCAAAATGCTTCAAATAAATGGAAAAATGGATTAGCGTCTCGAATTTTGTAAAAAAGCACCCGTTCCTCTGGTCTTTTATAAATTGTCATTACTGGGTTAGGGTGTTCAATTGTATTACCTGATCTTGACTCCTGCCAAATACCATCTCTTTTGAGCAGAGAAAGCCCTGTGTGTAAGGCTTCGGCAACATTTCTTACATATATAGTGGGCACTTCATCTTTCCCAAGGACGAGGGACTGCAGAAGTATACGGTCCTTTTTTGAGGGCGTCTTTAATGGCGATGAGAGTAGAGTCATCAGGCTTTTCATATTCTTTCTTTCCTTGTGCATCAGGTAATAAACCAGGACGATAACTTGTAGCGTCACAACCTTTGCATGGCCCAAAATCTCGGTAGCCATGATAAAGTTTCTTTCGTGCTGCAATAAAAGCAGTATTTTGCCACAGTGATTCAAATTCTCCTTTTTGAATTATATTACCACACCTGTAAAATCCAGGCCAATCATTGCAACAAATAGCAACGGAACCGTCCCACCTTATAGATAGTTCACGAAATACTTTTGCACATCGTTTGCCTACTGCCCTACTGTTTTTAGGGAAAGCCGAACCAGCATGATTATTTATAGTAGAATGAGTTCCTTGAGATGCGTGATCAATATCTTGAACAATAACTATGTCATGATCACTCGGTTTTCTACGTCTGTGTGGATTAGCTTTTTTGTTTAAAGGATATTCATAAATTGGGTAGTTGCCTATATACCGTGTTCTGACCTTATCACAAATTTTTATAGATTCATAATTATCTAACAATAAAACATTTAATCCAGAACTTAGCAAAGTATCTATATTTTTAGTTAAGTCACCACTTAACAACCCTGCTCCGTTAGAGGTCATTTGTAAGTGTGTAGTAGGCAGTTCTTTTCTAAAAAGCTGAACAATATTTAAAAACTGAGGATTCATTGTTGGTTCTCCATGCATAGCCATTTCTATACGTGGGTTCCATTTATCCTTTTTCATTGCTCGTTGTAATTTTTTAGCTATAACTCGAGCCGAGGCATATTCTAAAAATTTATAAGGATGAGAATTCTTTCCTCTTATTTTATTAGGCCCATCTGCACCATTGTCTCGTATAGCAGCAAGCCCACAAAAGGAACAAGCAAGATTACACCCTTCCGTAAGTTCGAGTTGAATACAAAAGGGCGGCTGTTGTTTCATGTTAACCTCATAGTATATTGAGCAGCGACCCTGACTGCATCATGTTCTGTTAATAGCTTTAGTGCATTTGTTCTAAGGAGGGTTGTTGTTTGTTCAGTGATTTCATTGTTTAAAAAATGAGCGACCATTTCCCAGTTTCTAAAAGAAATACAATTTTGATTTGGGCCTTTATCTATCATAGAATCGTTTTCCTTTATCCAATCTTTATGAAGCAAACAAATTGTACCTGCATCAATAGCTTCAAGAAAGGTATACTGTGTTCCCCCACCATCGCCTTTTATCACTGAAAAGTCTGTCATATATTTTGCTGTTCTACAAAGATTAAAAGCTCCCCTGAAGTCTAATTTAAAAATAGCCCTTTCATCTTTAGGTCGATTGCTGTCTTGTTTATACTCAGGGTAAACAGGAACAATCTTATTTTTTGTATACATACGATTTTCTGCTCCCCGAATTAATATTTGACGATCATCAGGGAGTTTCCTATTGGCCTCGAATAACCAGTGGCTGTTTTTATCAAAATCTAAGCGCGATACACTGATTGCATTAGTAGGCCGATTTAGCCAGTTCTTATAATCTAATCCATCAGTTCTTCCTACTGCCATATAAGGATGTGGAATAAAAGCAGCATCTTTCATATGCTCTAGCATAGAACGTCGAATAACAATAACTTGGCTTGGATTTATAAAATCTCGGAAAGCTGGATTACGCAATTCAGTTGGATCATGTATTACAATATGTGCCCCCTTTTCTAAAAGTTTCATAGCCAGTTCTCTATGGTTTTTATCTAACGCTGTAATAAGAACAGGCTCTTCTTCTTCCATGAGTTCTAGGGTATCTTCTTCGCTCATATTTCGATAAGGTACAAAATTGCCCATGTCTCTATATGTTTTTTCAGTGCGATTAGTAACTCGAATAACTGTGTGATCGTCAGTTACTTGAACTACCTCTCTTGCTAAAGGGGGTATTCCCACTAGTCCATGATATAGATGGGTCGTAAAAGTAACCCATCCCCCAAATCGACTATGAGAAAGGTATAATAGTTTCATCCTCTATCCTTTCTATATAAAAAGTCACTTTGGATAATACTTTGAACGAGGTCTTCCTAACCCTGTTCTTACCCGTTCATATTTATCAAATTCACAAAGACTATGCTCTATTTCTCGCATTTCAAAAGTTCTTTGTGGCCCCTCATAAAAATGACTAGCGATTCCTAATAGCCATTGCATTTCTTCATTCCACCCATGTTTCTTTGAGGTATACTCTAGCTCTCGTCCAAAAATTCTATTTAAGCCTCGCATTGCTCCTGGACCTGCATTAGCCCAAGTTCTTATATCCTTGGCACGTTTACCAATACTTGTGTGTCTCAGGTCTGTAACAATTTCATATGCGAGGAAAGGTCCAAGAAAAGGATAACCTTCTAACATGAGACACATGCGCTGTAGTGAAGTAGGCGCTTGACTTTGTTTTAAAAAGCGTTTTCTGTCTTTCCATACTGCATCTATAGTTTGGCAAATTCCCTTTACCTTATTAAGACCAGTAGGGCTTTTTATCATATATGCCCCTGTTACCCATTTTTCCTGAGGAATAATTAAATCATACGCTTTTTGAGCATCCCAATTAACTAAAAGATCATTCTCTTTTAAAGTAATGCCTGTCTCAATTAAATTGAACCAGCGAAAAATAACAATGGCCATATATACATCGGGAGAATCTTGAAGAGGGTCTCGAATCCAATTTCGAAACCAAACAGTGGTTTTATCGTCTTCACGGAAAGCGTTGGTAAATTTATATTCTTGAAGAATAGGATCATCAGTCCAAGGCCATTTATCGCCTTGTTCTTTTTTAATAGCAATTTGAGTACGCTCGTTAATCCAATAAAAGAACCGAGCGACTGGTTCCCGTAAATCCGGGTCTAAATTACTGGCCTTTTCTTTCATTCTTTCTAACACAGCCCTGCCTTTCTAGAGCATCGGTTTTTTAAACGGGAGTATGCATAACCTCTATATGCCCTGACTTTATCAAAATTTGTAAATCCTTAGTTCCCCCATTAAATTCTGAAACCAATGCCAAAAATTTATCTACTGTCATCCCGTCTTTAATAGACTGGAAAATTCGAAATCGGTTACTTCCTTCTCTTCGGGGATTGTTTGGATTAAGAATTTTAATTATCTGAGATCTTTGATAAAGACGCGTTTTCCGTTTCTGTTTTTCGGCCACTTTCTACTCCGTTAACGCTATTAATTAAGGGTTTATTTTATAAAAAACAATTACAAAGTAAAGCGGAAATTTATCTTAAAGAGAAAAATAACGGGAAGTTATGGGTTGAACAATATGAAGGTTTTCTTTGACTCGGGTTAAGGCTACATAAAAAACTCTAATTTCATCATCTGGTTCTTTTTGCATTTGTATCCAACTTTTTTGTCCTATATCTGTTATAACTACCACATTGTTTGCTTCACTTCCTTTTGCTCCATGAATGGTTGATATATTAATACGTGGTTCCTTAGTGAGTTTTTCACCCCCCCGTAAACATGCAATTAAATACTGTCTTTCTTTATCTGAAATTCTATCAAAGGCTTCATGCCAAATAGCCGTAGTAAGTAATCCATAAGAAGCCAACAAATCTTTTAGGGTTAAAATCTCATCTTCAAAAATATTCTTAAGAGTTTTAAAAGATTTAGCTACACCTTTATTTGAAGACATGTAACGATATATTTTTCTTACTTCTGAAGCTATAACCCCCTTCCCTTTTCTTAATCTTTCCCAATTTAAAATAGCTTCCAATAGTGAATCTGTCACCCCTTTTCGATTATTTCTTTTGTAAAAGAATCCTTCCAAACGGCACTGGCTTTCTACTTGATTCAAAAGATAATTATTTCTGGCTAGAATTAACCATTCACCCTGTTTCATATCAATATGTTCTATGTCAGAATGCCAGTAGAGCTTTCCTGCATATGAACGGGGTTTCCAAAATTTAGGTCTTCTTTTTGAAACTCTTCTTACAAGAGAATCTGCTAGGTAATGAGCATGTTGAGGAACTCGGTGTGATTGGTCTAGAACTTTAACTTGGCCTTTTAAGGAAAGGAAATGATTTACATCTGCCCCAGCCCATCTAAAAATAGCTTGGTCATCATCGCCAGCTATAAAAATATCTTCAGATTTGTCTAGTAATTGATATACCATTTGCCATTGTAAAAAACTTAAATCTTGGGCTTCATCAACAAAAACTATATCTAATTGGGGAGCTGCCTTTTCTGAAATAAACATAGATAACATATCAGTGAAATCGTAAAGACACCTCGCTTTTTTGAATTCAGCCAATCCTCGTTCTGCACGTTCAATTTCAAACCACCCTATATCTAAATTATCGTAGAGCCATTGTTTTCGACTTGAAATTCCCTTTACCCTTGCAATTTCAATAAGACCTAATATCTGGTCGCCTTTTTTAGAAAGGTTCAATCCCCCTTCTTCAAGGAACGCTTTTCCAGAAATTTGTAACCCCATCAAATTACCAAACTCTTTTCTTAAATCCTCATTTAATACTTGAGAACGACTTAACCCAAGCTGTTGAAAAGCAAGACTATGTAGTGTTCTAAAATAAGGAAGCTCGTCGCTTGACAATTTAAACTTTTCGTACGCTCGTTCTTTTGCCTCATTTGCTGCTCTGTTAGTAAAGGCAAAATAACCAATTTTATTAGGAGAAATACCTTTGTCAATATATTCCTCAACTAAAGATAATAAGGTAGACGTCTTACCTGTTCCTGGTGGGCCTAGAATTATGTTCATAAAACATCTTCCGTATTAAAGTCTGGAAGCCCGAAGGGGTCTGCCTGAACTTTAAAGGCAGGGATACTCCAAAGATTAACAAACCTTCCTTTTATATTCTGCCCTGAATGATTAGTTCCAAGATCCCTTAACCTAGCAGTAATTTTAGGTCGAGAAAAGTATCGAAAGTTGTGGCGCTGAAGATAGGCTTCAAGATCAGACAACCTGAAGTGTGTTTGGCCATCTTCTGTAAATGGCTTGCCTAATAAAACTTCTTCTTTTGTTTGAGCTTGTGCCCTATCAGTACAAAAGGATTCAATCAAATCAAAGAACTGTCCCTCTACTGAAGCATCTTGTGGGACATCGATTGTAGTAAGATTATCTAATAGATTTTGAATAACCCCCTGCCATGCTTTTTCACTCATTTTAGGTGGCATTTTATTAATGACTTCCATACAGACACGTTGGAAACGAGTTTGGTTTTGAAGATCTTCAGTTGACATTTCTAAGCGATTATTTTCTACATCTAAAAACCAGACAGGAGGGTTAGAATTTTGTTTTGTTAACGATCCAAAAGAAGGCATCGCTGTGGCAGGAGAAATACCAAATTTCCGAGTTTTACAAATACCCGCATTACAGTGGGAAGAGATAGGCTGGTCATTGCATTTATAGTTATAATCCTTTGTTCGTAACTGTTTAATAATGACCAATACTTCACTGGCAGCTAAAGGAGGGGAAAGGTATTCACGATTGAATTCTTCTATTTTAGTTTCCCAACTATCTGAATCAGAAAATTTAGCATAGATCCCTAAATTAAAAAGTCCATTATTTCTAGTTCCTAATGGAAAGCCTTCTGTAATAAGGTGTTGAAGACAAGGGGGACCATTTTTTAATTGTTTAGGGGGAATGGGTACTTTATATTCCTCGAGTTGTTGAGGAGTAAGTACCATTTTATCGATGTAATTTAAAAATTGTTTAAGTGAAATTGCTGTTCCTTTTTTATTTAAGGAATATCTTGTAGTTTCATCTCCACCAAAATAGGGCAAATTCAAAAAGTTGCCTGTGTCCCCGCGTTCTGTTAAAATTTGAGTTTGTTTTGGAAAAACTTCATGGGAAGCAAAGCCCAATAGTGCAGCCATTTCAATTAGTTTAATTCTCATAAGAGAAGCAAGAACTTCTTCAGAAGTAAAAAGAAAAAGATGCGCTCCCCCCGACTTACTTCTACATAATGTCAAGGGGAGCTGTTTTTCTTGTAATTTAGAATTGAGGATCTTTAGATCAATTGAAAAATCATCGACATCAATGCACCCCCAACGACAAGTGTTGTCGTCCGTTATAGGAATAATGCCCAAGGAGGGTTCTTCACCCTCAAGATGTTTTTCCCATAGTTCCGGAACAGGTTCACCCCGTTGAACTCGTGAGTCTACTTTCTTTTTACCATCCTCACGCAACCCAACAACAGTAGTAGTTCCGTATGCTCTAGTAAGTCCAGAGAATCTTTCTATGAACCTTTCTAAATTATTCATAAGAGGTCTTTACTTAAAAGGGTACTTCGTCAGACGATTCCTCCTGTTCTGGAACAGTCGCTTTTATAGTTCCAGCTGTGACTGCCTGATAAAAAGCAGCACCCATCTGAAATTCTTCAGAAGTAGCTGGCCGTCTTTCTCCAATTTCGTAACCAAACCAAGTTCCGTGCTGATTGGTTTCGGGGCATGTTGAAAGGTTATAAACGGATGAAAAAGAAGGCATCGGTTTAATACCCCCCTCATTTAATTTAATAGTTTGAGAAACCATTTGTGTATTCCAACGCCGTGACTTTTTCAATTGTGTAGAAGTCATAGAGACAAGTGCCTGTGTGGGCCCATATATTGGACTCAATAAAAGAACATAATGTTGCGCTGTATTTGCTAAGTAATTTCCATTTGGTAATATATCCTGGCCACGTTCATTTTTAGTTGTTTCTTTTAAAATCCCGCTTTCCGGATCATGAGCGAAAACAAAACCTCCTTGTTGCTCGCGTGGAACCCACTCTATTAAGAGCCTTTTATACGCGCAGGGAATTACTTCAACTCCACTGAAAAGTTCATTAGTAACGGTATTAAAGAGCATTCCTTCTTCTGCTCCTTCAATATATTTACCTTCGCGCTTTTTTAATTGAGGGGAGGGGGCTTGAAGAATATTCACGAATGGAATAGCAAGGTCTTCAGTGCCTAGACCTTCTACCCCTTGTCCCGCAAATTCTAAAAGTTCTTCATTGGAAACGGCAAGAGGAGCGTCCTCTTTCTTCGCAACTTGATTAGCCATTTAAGTCTCCTATTTAATAGTGGCTCGCTCTCCTATAAATAAATTGAACAAACTATCGGGGAGATTAACCCCTGCTTCAGTTTGTTCCCGTGCAAAACCTCGGAGAGTAGAAGGTTCCACCCATTCTTTATCGGCTGGATACAGCCCTTTATTTTCAAGGTCTTCTTTTATACGCAGTGCTTGATCATCTTTCTCACGACTAAAGTCTACAGTAATACGGTGCTTGATCAAACCTTCGTGTCCCTTTTCTCTTAGCCAATCAAACGCTTTTTCTGTTTGCTCGGCTGGGATAGTACAACTATAAAATTTTCTAACGGATACTTTGCTTCCATCACTGAGCGTTATTTCGGTTAACCCGTGTTCGGTCATAACTGCAGGAAGTAGGTCTTCAGCTAACCTTCTTCTGTTTTCTTTTAGTTTTTTTAGGAGAGCTTCCTCTGCTGCTATTTCCTTATCAAAATCTAAAATTTGAATAGCTAAAGTAGCGACTCGGCCTAGCTTTTTATCTTCAAAATCAGGGGAGGATATTTCTGGTTCAAAAAAGGCGGTTATTTCATCTTTAGAAACTACTTGTTTCTTATTCATAGTCTTCTCCTTTTTGGTGAATATCTATGGAAACAGGATAATAGTCTTTTTCTATTCGATCCCATTTTAAAATAGAATATTTCCCTCTATTATTTTCACTAGCTATAACACACGCTAAACCAATAACAGCAGGGTCACCCATCAGTAATAAATAATCAGGATCTTCAAAGTTTCGAAGAGCATCCTTTAATCTTCGGATGGTTGGGGCGGGACTAAGAATAATATTAACATTGGATGGCAGTAAAACCTTCAGGTCGCCATACTGACGGGCACCTAAAACGTTCCGACCAGGAACTTCCTGAACAACATATACTGTCAAAACTTTCTCCTTTCTGCACCGCTCTACTTTTATATTACTTTATTATATATATACGGTTTAGGAAACGCTAGTAAAATTTTATCTTCCGGAAGCCAATAAGCAATATGCCAATAAGCTTTACTTCCTTTTCCTTAGTCAGAGGGAGTCACCTCCGTATTGGTACTATATTGGTATGTACTCAGCATGTCGTCAATATTCATCTGAAAGAGTAAATACTACTTTATAGGGCTATATATAAAAGGTAAACTTAAACCTTCTCAGAAAGAAAAAGAAAGCAATGAAGCAAAAATATCGTTTCAAAACCGAACCCTATGCCCACCAACGAACAGCACTAGGAATGAGTTGGAAGGCTGAAGAATTTGCATATTTTATGGAAATGGGAACAGGGAAATCAAAAGTTCTTATTGATAATATTGCAATTCTTTATGACTATGGACGGATTGATTCTGCCCTTATTGTAGCTCCAAAAGGGGTGTATAAAAACTGGGCTGAACTCGAGATCCCTAAACACATACCTGATCATATTCACTATGATATAATTGTTTGGACCCCTAACCCTACTAAACAAGAAAAAGAGAATTTGATTCAGTTATTTGAATCGACAGAAAATCTTATCTTCTTTATTATAAACATAGAAGCCTTCAGTACCAAAAAAGGAGTTGGGTTCACTGAGAAATTTTTACTTTCCCATAGCCCCTTATTTGCTATCGATGAAAGTACCACAATTAAAAATGCCACAGCTCGAAGAACAAAAGCAGCAATAAAACTGAGTATAATGGCCAAATACCGTCGTATTTTAACGGGCTTTCCTGTTACTAAATCGCCTCTTGACCTTTATAGCCAATGCGCTTTTCTTAATGAAGACCTGCTGGGGTTCAGTTCGTTTTATTCATACCGAAATCATTTTGCCGTTTTACAAAAGCGTTCGATTGCCACCCATAGCTTTCAACAAATTGTGGGCTATAGAAACCTAGAAGAACTCAAAGACGTCTTAAAAGAATTTTCGTATAGAGTTTTGAAAAAGGACTGTCTTGATCTTCCAGATAAAACCTACACAATCCGAGCGGTTGAACTCACCCCTGAACAAAAAAAGATATACAAAGAACTTAAAGATTATGCGATCGCTGAACTCGGTGACTTAGACACAGTCACCACTGTTTCGGTTATTACTCAAATTTTACGTCTCCAACAAGTAGTTTGTGGCTTTGTACGTTCAGATGCGGGAGAAATAAAAGAAATACCCAATAACCGAATGACCGAACTTTTAAGCGTTCTTGAAGAAACTGACAGTAAGTGTATTATCTGGGCTAACTATCAATATGATATCCGAAAAATTGTTCAAGCAATATCAAAGGATTATGGCCCTGATTCAGTCGCTTCGTATTATGGAGAAACCCCAACCAAAGATAGACAGAATATTGTCACAAAGTTTCAAGACCCGGATTCAGAACTAAGGTTCTTTGTAGGTCAGCCGCGCACAGGGGGATTTGGATTGACACTAACAGAAGCAACAAATGTAATCTATTATTCAAATAGTTATGACCTTGAAATTCGTCTTCAATCAGAAGACCGCGCCCATCGGATCGGGCAGACTAGTAAAGTCACCTATATAGACCTCTGTTCAGAAAAGACGGTTGATGAGAAAATCATTAAATCTCTAAGGTCCAAAATCAATATGGCGACTCAAATATTAGGCGAAGACTATAGAGACTGGTTGGTTTAGAATGGAGCGCCCCAATCGGCCCCCATTGCGGCAAATTCTGCTGGAGTAGCACCCCCTTCCCCACTTGGTGGCCCACCTTCTCCACGCTCAGTAGAAATTGGACCTGATGACGGTAAAGTCCCACCTTGGTCTTGTGTTGTAGCTCTTCGCCCTGCTTCCGCTGCTATAGCTCTATTTTGCTGAGCAATAAACCGCCCTATGAGTTGGTTTAATTGCTGTTCATCTAAGTCTGGATTTTTAAGGGCGGTCACATCTATGTTTGGTCCACTATACCCTCTCCCGCTTTTCATTATGTCCTGTACTTGCGGTGACCAAATTCCGGTTCTTCCTTGGCTAGGAGGATCACTCTTTTCTTCACCGCCATATAGTGCTGGGGGTATATACTTACCTCCAGGAACAGCCGCCCGTACCGCTCTTTCTCTAGTTGATATTCCTTTCGGCGCACCAAACCAACTAGCTAACATCCCTCCTAAACCTAAACCCCATGTAATAGGATTAGGGATAGCCATCCCTAGTTTAGTCATTATTCCTGCACCTGTTCCTAAACCAGACATAACACTTCCCGTTCTATCCCAAAAACCACCCGACTCCATACCAGGAATCGCTCCAATACCAACATTGTAGTTAGTCGGCGCTGTATTAAGTGCTTGTAAGTACTTAGAAAAAGAACGAGGTTGCCTCAAGCTCTCCATTATACCGCTTTGTTGAAAATCTACCATGGGCCCATCTGATTTGCAAATTCTTCCGCAGTTTGTGGAACTGGAATTTCCGTTGTTCGATATGTTTCAATAGGTTCCGCATGGGGCCACCCTTCCCGAACCAACACGTCCTCCTCCTGTTTTGACATACGTCCTATCCTCTGTAACGTTTCTGGGTTTTTATTAACTAACGCTATAATACGCTCTCTAAAACTTTGACTCATTTTTGAAAGTGCCCGCAAATCATACATATCTAGTTTTTCAAGATTTGCTAATACTCTATCAGTAAGGTGGTCTATATTCGGCAATTTTTCATAAGTTCCTGTTGCTTTTTTTGCCGCTTGTCTCGCTGCTGGTTTTTTACCCGTTAGGTTCGCCGTTTCCTGCCAGACTCTTGTAAACGCCTCTTTGGGTGTTTCTCCCGTTCTTTTTACTGCTTGAAATCCTTTTTTACCTCCAAAAGCCGCAGAACCCCTTTCTCCCTGATCGAGCATTTCTTGTGTTTCATGTGCTCTTCTTGCCCCCGATACTCTGAACCCTGCTATACCACCCATTGAAGGTATTTGTTTCTGGGTTTTTCGTGTCATTTGTAAAAACTCTTTTCCTCCTATAGGAAGGCGACCATAATGTCCAGGTTGTGAAACTGTTTCCACTTCTTGTGTTGCTTTAATTCCTATTTTATTTAGGATGTCTGTTTCATGTTTGTATAAAGGTCTAACCCAGCCTATTTTCAGTAAATCACCTTTTACTTTTTTAGTTCCATAAGTCCCTTTTTTGAGTAATTCGCCTTCTGCGACAGCCACCATTGCCCCTCCTTTTTGGTTATCAAATATCCCTATTCGAATATCTTTACTAGGATTCCTACGTGGAGTTGGACCCCGCTCACCTAAAGTTAAAATAGAACTGAAATATCTTTTTGGAGGGACATTCATCCCTAAAAGAGCAGGGTCGACTTTAGCACCCGTTAAAAGATTATCAAGGGCGTGTCGTGTAATTCCTGCTCCAATAGTACCACCAGTTGGACCCAATAACCCTTTAAAAAGACCTACCGCTTGTGCGGCCTCGGGGTCTCCTGCTCCTGCTTCATAAGGGTATCTTCCTCCTTCATGAGAAAGTGCTTTTAAAAAATCTATCCCTAGTTGAGAGTTTTGCCAATCAGTGACATCAAAGCCTTCTGTAAAACTTCCTGTAGGATGAGGCCAAATCCCTGTCCTTTCTTCCGGTTTAATATTTGGATCTATAGAAGGGAATAGTTTATGCATTCGTTGCGTAGCCGTTAATCCTTCTGGATTTCTTGAACTTGTTCGTTCTTCTTTACGAAAGGACGCTATAAAATCGGCGATTTGAGCAGGGTCGTTAGGATTTTCAACATATTTAGAAGGGTCTATTCTTGGTGAAAGAGCATCAAAGATACCCCCTTCACCAAACCTAGGAACATCTGAAGAACCCAGACGGTTTAAATAAAGAGAAAAAGGAGAAGGGTTTTGGTTAGGAGAACCAATAGCCCCTTTCATAAAGTCCTTTATTTCATTATCCACCATGGGCGTATCCTAGATGCTGAACTAAACTGGACCATCAAATCTCTTGGCCTTTCGGGTTTGGTGAAATATTTTCCCAAGCTCTGCCAATGTTAGTAATACAAGCTTGACCAGCATTACCTTTCTCTGCATTGATCACTACAAACTGTCCATCGTCTAACTTCCAGATAGCAATCGCATATCCAGCGTTGGCTACCCCATGCCCCATCAGAGTAGCATCTGCTTCCGCTAAAAAAGACTTCATGTCAGCATTGTCACCACAAATCATATTGACTAGCACATTCCCCACAATTAATTCAGACAGGGCTGGCAAGGACCAGAGGACAATCGCGGAAGTAAGGAGAAGTGGTTTCAGCAACTTATTTGTCATCCTCTCTTCGGATTTCACGCAGGATCATCTTTACATCGGCCTTAATCTCCTTGGCAGTATCTGCTTGCTGTCGCTGACGCTCTTTGATAACTGCAACATCAGTCAACACCTGCTGGATCGTTGTTTGATTGTCCTTGACTGTTTTAACTATCTTCAGTTGCTCTTTTTCCCCGGCAGCAACATCATTTTCAAGGTTCGCCCAGCCGGTAATACCAGCGGCGACGATCAGTGCCAAAGGCAAAAACTGCAAATACTTTTTAGGCCCAGGTTCCAAAATCTGGAAGTTTCGGCAATTGTTTTCGGGGCATGGGGGTGTCGGCATAGTCTATTCCTTATTCTGGTTTTGGAAACTTGGCTTTAACTCTTGCAAATTCTTCCGCAGTTTGTGGGGCCACTAAGTCATCAAGGTTATCTAATGCATGAGGCATTTTAATAAACGTAGACTAACTGTGGTAAATCAGTATAGTCTGCTCTCAAATCTAAATGAAGAAAGGTTTTAGCCACACCCACTGTCCAACCTTTTTCCAAAGCCAATTGGGTAAGGTTAAGACGATACATACTATCAGGAATAGCCACGTCAACAGCGCAAGTATCAGTGCCATATTTAGAATTATCAATGAGATGAAAGCTGTTTTCAGAAGCTGGATAGCCTCGTTCCAATAACCAACTGACATGGGCGCTCGTCCTACACCCACTAGTGAGTTGCATTGGTGCATCTAAGCCCTCCCGTAGTTCATCTAGCTTTTCCCCAAAGCCCTCCGCTAGTTTTATCTCCTTCGTAAGGGGACATTGTAATTCTTCATTTGTGAAATACTTTAACATTAGGGAACTGCCGCCGCTTCAACTGCCTGTTCATAAGGACTTATTTCTGGGAACTGGCTTCCCTCTGGTAATACATTATTCAAGGCATTTAATTCGTGTGCTTCAGTTTGAGTTAATCCTAAAATACCCGATAGTGTTCTTTCAGCAGCTCGCCTACTTTTTGAAGGTTTTCTAGTTCGCAGTATTTTAGCCAGTACTTCTGCGTCAAGCGTCGAATCAGCAATTTTTTGTTCCAAATTAGATGCTAGAAATTTACGACCTAGGTTAAATGCTCTTGCTTTTCTATTTAAAACACCAACATAAACTTTAGCAAAAATTAATGGAATTGCCACTAAAGGCTTCTGTTCTGATTTTCTCAATTCTCCTTGAATAACACCTCTTGCCCTACTTCTTGGTTCTATAACGCTTTCCATATTTTTCAAAAGTTTGAGCATATTATTGACTTTCGACTCATCAAAAAGCTCATTATAAAACCCTCTTTTACTGTTCAAATGTTCTATACTAGTTTGAACCCCTTGTCTAACATTTACAGTTCCTCCTGCGGCTACCGCTTCAGTGTTTAAAGGATTAAGAAGTTTTCGCATACCCAACGCCTTTAATTGACCTCTTGCTATTTTAGCCTCCTCATTAGGTAACGCACGAATATATCGTTTAACATCTTGTAAAGCTCTGCGTGGAAACTCTGCACCGATAACTGAATCTAAAAGATTTTGCGGTTCCTCTCTAAGAATACGTTGGAAATTATCAGATACGTCAAAAGTGTCTTTAAACCAAGGAGTGTCTCTTAGTTTCTTTTCTGCTTGTGTTAACTTTTTTGCTTGAGCCGCTTGTTTAACGACAGATTCAACAGTACGTCCAAATTTAGAAAGTTCTGGGTCATCAGGATAAAGTTTATTAATCCATGCTCGATTCTGGTCCAGAAATATTCTATGAGCATTTTCCGCGCCACCTATTTCAGTTACCTTTTGTCCTCCAGGAAGGGGAACTTCTTTTGCTGGGCTTCCTAATCCAACTGGCCCTTCTCTTGATAAGACAGCAGTTTTATATTTTCTCTCAAGAATACCTTGAAGGAGTTCTTTTTCATTTTTAGTAAAGTTATAATTTTGAAAAATACGGGCAATACTTTCCTCATCCGCATCTGATCTAAAAAGCACCTTTTCAAGATTAGCTACGTTACCTTCTTTAAGATTTCCGAGCAGTTCAGTTCTGTAAATAGTGTCTAATTTATCAAACTGGTCTAAGGCTCTAGTATATTGCTTTCCTAATGTGGTTCGATTTCCTTGTAATAGATTTTGAGAATCTATGTCATCCAGACCTTTTTTAATATTCTTTTCAAGAATATCACCTAACTCTATTAAGTTTTTTCGCATCACTTGATTAATTTTAGGATCATTTATAGTATTTCTTACTGTACCTAAAACAGAATCTATAGCAGTAAAAGTGAGCTTTCCTCCTCCTTTTAAACCTGTTTCTAAAGCATTAAGTCCACTTACAATATCAGTAGGAAGTCCCGCACCAATCCCTTTAAACCGCATAGCTTTATCTACGAACGGACCTACTTCACTTATATCGAAAACTGTTCTACCATATCGATTAGCAGCATTCCTAACTTTATTTAAAGCGCCATATATACCAGTTAAACCAGCAGGATCCCCGTAAATATTTTTAACTTTGTCTATTAATGTTTCACCCAATCTTACTTGTGCAGTTTCAGTCCCACGAACACTAGCATCAAGAGCATTAATCGCACTATCATTAGCTGTGATTAAATCATCGATCTCTTTATTCAGTGGCCCTATCTTAGCCGTTTCAATACCCTTTGCTACACTTTCGCCAAATTTTACAGCATCTGTGTCAGTGATTTGTTTAGTAGTTGTTCCTCCTAATTTAGCAAGTTCAGCAGTAGCTATAGTTTCTGCCACTGCTCTTTTTCCACCTGCTGTCTCCCCTGCTTCTTCTATTTGTCTGAGAAAAGCCGCTTGTTTATAAAGTTTTTCTACCCGAGCTGTAAGTTTCGCAGCTTCTGCTGGGCCTACTTGAAATGCCTCGTCTGAAAGTCTTCTAGCTTGCTCTTCCATAACCATAGCAGCAGACGGTTTTTCACCTGCTGTTTTCATAGCTTTGCCAAGAGGTGTCTCTTTAAAATCATCTAAGGCTTTATAGAATTCCTTTTCATCTATAGCATCAGCAATGACTGAATTCCCTCGAGATAAAATCGCTCTTCCAAGTTTAAACGCTAGAGTTCCGACTACCGCGCCACCAGCAGACCAATATGCGTCAGGTAGTGCATTTTTCATAAGATCGGACCATCTTATAACGCGACCACCCTCTATCTTAGGGTTTACCCAACCCTTTTGAGCAGGATCGAACACATATCCTGCTTTGTCCATAGCTATTCTTTGACTTAAAAGTCTTCCTGCAAAAGCTCCTCCTGCACCAAGAAGTATATTACCTGCGACCATACCTTTTGGACCAATTAAGGATCCTGCAGCAGTTCCTGCTACCGCCGCTCCAACATCGCTACCAATAACTATAGCTTCCGGCAACCAGTCAGCTATGTCTTTTCCCCATTCAAAATTAACAGGATCTATGGGAACACGTTTTTGGCTTTCAGGATGTATAAAACTCAGAACAGGTTTATTGTCTCCTGGTAAAACCTGCGCTCTAATTTTTAAATCATCTAAAGTGATTTGTTGATCATCAGGATTACTTCTATACTGTGCATTAAAATCGGCCACAATCATAGGGCCAATAATTTGTTGTGATATTCCTGGTTGAATTGTCTCTAACTGGCTTACCCAATTCCCTGCTTCTCTTGCTCTCGCTGCGAAGTCAGGGGTTGTATAACTGGGTTTAATTCCATAATCTCTTTCTAAAACTCTCATTGCAGCCTGAGGTGTTTCTATTGTAGCTTTAGGATACCCCCCTTCTGGTATCGCAGAAGGCATTACACCTCCAGGAATATCTGGTAACTTTCCTGCTAGTTCTGCTCGAGAAGGAGTATAACCTCCGACTACTTCATGAATTGCCTTTTCATAAGAACCAAATAAACCACCTTCCCGTTGTTTTATATCTTGTAAAGTCCTCAATAACCTATCCATCTGGTCATCTGTTGGTCGTCTACCAAACATACGAGTCCACATAGAACTGATAACCCCTTCGTCAGGGCCAGGAGTTGTTATTTCATCTGCACCATAATAATCCTGAACAAACTTCACGGCTTTTGGAGTAAGTTTTGCTTCAATCTCAGGATCAAATGTATCTCCCCCAATTCCAAGAAATCCCGATATTTCAGGAAATGTTTTTCTAGGATCCATATCTGGTGTAAGATTATTAGGGTCATATTTTTCGGCCATTATATTAAGCATATTAGCCGTGTCTGTTGGAATAGGAGAACCCTGTCCAGATGTGCCTGTACTCATTCCTAGTTGTTGAGCTAATGCTCCATAATTAGCCATTTATAATCACCTATGGTAAAATAATATTAGCTTTTTCAAGTCTTTCTAAAAACTCCTTACCCTGAATCTCTTTATCTGGGTCTCCTGCTGCCCAACCTTGTACACGTTTCAATGCTTCTAGTGGAGTATTTGGTAGGATTGAGTAAGTATTTGAAGTTGTATTTAAACCAAAAATCTCTTTAAACAATACTGCATCTCTAGGTTCTAAATTAAAACCTTGATTAACCGTATTAACATTAAAAAAGGTATTACTTTGTGGAATATTCATTGAAGCTATAGGTGCGGTAAGTCTATTTGCTGTTGCGGACACTTGTGATGAGTCACCAGCTGCCGGACGTTCCCCCAAACCTACAGGATAATTAGCTTCTATAAATAAATCAAAACGATAAAAAGGTTTATAAGTCGCATCATCAGGGCGAGCAGCTCCTTGATATTTTAATTCCCTTTGACCCTGTACATCTTTTAATCTATACCCAAGAGCATTTTCTAAGAAATAACCCATACGTGGATCAGTTTCTCTTGTCTTTCTTAGTTTTTCAAGTTCGACTTCATCCATGTTTCGTACAGCGTCTGACTCGAGCCTTTCATTAAGAGTCTTCATACCTTGGTAAACACCAGATATGATTTTTCTTGGGCTTTGGAAAAAGGAATCATCCTGAAAGCCCATAGTTTTAAATGCCCACCTAACATCCTGATCTGTCAGCTTACCTGCTTCTCGACTACTTGCAACCTGGAAAGCTAGATCTATGAATAGTGATTTAACTCTTTGTCTTTCTTCTGAAGTTCCACCAATTCCATTTGCCCAACTATCTAGGCGATTCATAAAACCATCGATTAACCCCTTGGCTTCTGCCGTTGCTTCAGTATTCGTAGAACTATAACCTTTTAAAGCATTGACTGACCCCGAAAATGAAAGTTTTTGCATTCCTGGGATTTGACGAAGAGCGCCCGCAAGTGCATTTTTCCATTCGGTGATGTGTGACGCAGTTTGAATTTGGTCTATTGGTTTAGCTCTTTGAAAAATACTGAATATTGTAGCAGCTGTATTATTTGCTCCACGGTTGAAATTAAGTGTTGCATCAAATTTTGCGCGTTGCTCTTTATCCTGAAGAATAGAAATCATTCCTGGTGCAGCTTTTATAGATTTATATGTCCCATCTTTAGTCAGTGATATGTACTCTTCATTTTGCTTAGTTTTAAAGGTATTTGGTAGAAGTTGTATAATACCTGCATTAACTTTTCGATCTTGTTTTTGTTGTGGCGTTAATCCATACCATTCAGCACGTAACGCATCCGATGCTCTTATCTTATTCATAAAGTTAGCATCGGCTTGTGTATACAAAATTCCTTTTTGTTTTGTATTATTTAGTCCATATAGTTCTATAGGTTTAACAGCACTAGCAATACGACTATAATCCTTAGGCAGATTCTGAACTATCTTAGGATATCTTTTTCCAGCGTTTGGATCAGTAAGTATTTCATTAAGAGTCTTATTAGAACGAGATAGCGCAACAGGATCAATTAAAAGATTCATTGCTACGCCATCTTCACCCGTAATAGTTATTTGTTTAAATTGTGGTTTATCTTTAAGAACCGCTGCTTCTTGTTCAACTATCTCACCAGTGGCTTTATTATACCAAGTGGGTCGGACGAGACCGCCTTTTATTGGAACTAATTGATATTGAAGATCTGGTGTACCAGTACTGACTGCGAATTTTTTCCCTATTGCTAATGCAGGAGTATCTATAACCGCTTTCAATAACCCTGATTCGCCACCATATTTTGCTTTATCTGCCTTTGAAAGTCCTCTAAATGTACTGCTTAAAGCGATCTTATCATAGAATAGTTTACCCGTAGGTGTTTCTATTGAAACAATATCAGCATTTGGCTGTATTTGGCTTAAAGCTGTCTTTTCGAGCATAAGTCTTGACAAAGGATTTCGTAATATCGCTGCTGTATTTCGCTGACGTGCTAGTCCTTCATTATATCCTTTAGCATCCTTTTGTTTTTGAGTTGGCGCACTTGCATTGCTAACTAAATCAGAAAAGAGACTCATAACCTCAGTTGTATTCCCTGAATCTAAACCTTTTGTCATTCGTGTGAGGGATTTATCCATCATGTCATTGCCGAATTTAGTTAGAGCTAGGCCATGAGTCAGTTGCCATTCTTTACTCCGGATCGCTTCTTTTCGAAGTGCAGTCCATCGAGAAATATCCTGGCCCCGTAGTTTTGCAGAAAGTTGAGCTACAGCAGACTTCTGCCTCTGCCTACGGTCACGTTCTTTACCAAACTGAGCAAAGGCAACTGTTCCTGCCGCACCGATATCACCTAACAGCCCTCCTAATCCTGTCTGCCCCTGTTGCTTGCTGCTCACTGGCCCCTTCATTAATTGTAGACCAAAGAGGAATATTGGCGCAGCCCATGCTGGTACATCTGTTTCGTTAGGATCTAGTCCTAAAAGTGTCTTAGCTTGTTTATTATAGTTTTTAGGATCAAATTTGAGGTTCATAGCCTCAAAAGAAGCCTTCATACTCTCCTCATCAGTACCTTTACCTATATTATCAAACCCAGTAACTTGTTTTGCGGCGTCTATACTTGCCTTTTCAGCGTCAGTTGGAGAAACCTTCCCTGTATTAACTGCGTTATCTGCCTCCCGTTTAGTCGCTTTTAGGAGTACATCAGTATTTTTCTTTCCTACTTCACCGTCTTTGGGTTTGGGTTTGCCTTTATCTTCGTCATAAAAATCGATTAGTTCTCTAACAGAGCCAACATGTTGTCCCTCTGGATCCTTAACCTTATAATCACCATATTGCCTTTGAATTTGTTTTAAAAAGAGTCCCATATCCTTTTGATCTTGTTCATAGGTCGTATCTCTCTCGACTAACTGGTTGTAGCGCTTTTCCAGAAATTCCCAACTTGGTTTCCCATCAGCATCAAGATCAGCAGATTTTACCTGTATCCCTGCAGTTTGTACAGTAGGTTGAGCGGCAGCAACTTGAATAGGTTGGGCAGCAGTCTGTATTGGCAGTGTACTTAAAATACCCTGAGTTTGACCTTGATTACCTTGATAGAACATCGGCCGATAAGGAGTAGGATCATTAGGGTTATAAACCATACTAACTTTGTCCTGACCCTAATAAGTTTGGTAGTTTACCAACGAGGTTATTACCCCCTCCGAACAAATACCCACTGCCAAAGCCCTGATTACCAAATATTCCTGCTAGACTGATTCCTGCTCCAAGTGCCTGAGAAAGAGGATTCGTGCGCGGATCGGTACTTTGAGTTAGTGTAGAAGTTGAACTCGGCTGGCCTTTAAGAACATCACCTAGATACCCAAGACGTTGATAAGGTTCATAGAGTTGAGCGAGTTGATTCTGTCGTTCTAGGTCTAAGGCTGTCTGACCCTGTTTCTGTTGCTGTGACCCAATCTGACTCAACAAAGCGATGTCTGCTGCCGGAAGTTGTTGAGTAATTCCCGCTAGGTTAGCCATCCCCTGACCAAGATTCTGTTGTCCCGTGACTACACTCTGTGGAAGGGCATACTGAAGTTGTTCAATTCCCAAAAGCTGACCAGGAACCTGTTGCAATCGAGCGGCCTCCCGTTCAGCCGCGCCTAATCCCTGAGTATACCCCTGACTAAGAAGACTAGCCGTATTCCGCTGTAAAACATCAGCAAGACCACGTTCCATTTCCGCTTCTTGAATATATCTCCCTGAACCTCCTAATGCACCTACGTTAGCCGCTTGATCACGCATCCGAGTTTTAGCTAGCTCATTCTGACGGGTAGCTTCCGCTGTGAACGCATCTATTACTTGGGTTCTATAGGGGTCTTGAAAATCCTGAATACGGGGTGTAATGTCTCCTGCGCCAGCTAATGAGGCCAGCCGCGCCTCTTCTAAGCGAGCGGGAGTACGAGCGCCTAACCCCTGTAAAATACCAGAAGCATCAGCAAATTGGCCCGTAGCCGAAGTCAATAAAGGTTCATAAGCCCCAATTCCTTCCTGAGCCTGACTAAACGCCTGTTCAGTAACATCAGAAAAGGGAGCTAGCTGTTGCTGAGGGAGCGTTATTGGAGTTTCTACTAACTTCTCTGAACTTTCAAGAAGCCTTTTACGAATGTCCTCAAGAAACGGAGCTTCGCGGACTACTGTTGTTTCTACGGCCATTATGCTACCCTTCTTTCAAGATCCTTCATATTATTATACATTGCTGTGGCTCCCCGTAAACGATCTCCCATTCCTGTTGGGTCCGCGCCTCTTACCGCTGCTTCAGTGAAAACAAACTCCCCATCAGAAAGCCGAGCTAGATTTGAATCGCTTTTTGGTCCACCAACTCCATTAATATACCCCCCACCAGCGGCTGTGAGGGGAGCATATCCAGGAATAGTGCCTAAAGTTTGGGCAATATTTACTGGTGGAGGAGGTGTATATTCAGTATTATAGAATTGGATAAGTTCCTGGCTACTGGGAGTATAGTTGTATTTTGCGTTAAATGCGGCTATTAACTCAGCTTCATCTTCGGAAGGAACCCCTTGAGCATATGCCTGTACCATAGGTTCAACGTACTTTTGTCCTATTCCAGCAACCGCGCGTCCTAAAGTTTGGCTCATTGGTTGAGCTAAAAGACCACCTATTCCTGAAGAGAGTACAGATTGGGGCGCTTTTGCAAAAGCAGCTTGTGTCAGTGTTTTTGCACTAATATCACCTGCTACTTTACCAAAGATATTTTTTGCTGTTTCGGCAAGTGCTGTTTTACTCATAGCTTTTGTAGCAGCATTTGCCGAAAGAGACTTAGATATTTCTGCAATAGCATTCGTTGCTATTACATCTGTGCTAGCAGTTGCTCCTGCACCTAAAATTGACCTAGCGCCCGCTCCGGCAGCTTTCTCCATCGCCGCATTAACCCCAACTGCCCCAGTTGTTGCTTCACCTATACTTTTTCCAATACCCTCAAGACCTACAGTTTTTGCCCCTCCTGCTAAGGCCTCTCCAGTTGGTGTGGCTAAAGAAGAAATACCTCCTAGTTGCTTTCCAATCCAAGGTCCAACCCATTTTGTTCCTGCAAAGGACAATCCTGCACTAATCAGGGCATTTTGTATCGGTTTTCCTTCAATTAACGAGCCAATACCAGAACCAAGCGCGGCAAGAAGGGGATTACCCGTCATCGCTCCCGCTATACCGAGGATAGTTCCCGCATTCTTTTTAAGAAATCGGCCTACTTTCTTGACACCTTTTTTAAAGAAGCGGCCAATGGAGCTAAACAGCCCAAAAGCCGGAAGACCCGTCATTTCATTGAGTATATTAGAGGGATCGCCCACCGTAAGCCTTGCTGGGTCTATGCCCTCCGCTTCCAAAGCTGCATAAAGCATATTTCGTTCATTTTCTGGAAGAAGATTAGGATCAAATACTACCTCTCCAGGAGTCGCATGAACCAACCCTTCTTCGCCCATTTCAACTAAGCCTTCATTTAACGCCGCTAATTGACCAATTCCTCCCATATCGGCTTCAGTTGCGGCTTCTGGCTCAACCGTTTGCATAATACCGCTTTCTAGGACATTATCATTGGCTGGTGGGCCAGCATCTACTGATTCACTGATTGCCTGTATAGCTTCAGTGGGAATTCCTGCCTGACCTGCTAAATCACCTGCTACAGACAAAAACTCTTCTTCACCAACAGGAGCGCCCTGTCCCTCTAACCCTCCTAAAGCATAGCCCTGCATAATACCTCGGTCTACATAACCCCCTCCTGCAGCTTGCATAATTCCTTCTGGGACAGGAGATGTTGGAGAAACAGGAGCGGCTGCTCGTTGAAGTTCTGGAGCCGTTGGTACATTAGGCGCACCAGCATCCATTAAAAAAGGACTAGGTGGCACTAATCCAGGTGGTTGAGGCTCCTGCGATTCTCCACTATCTCTTTCATTTTGTAATTGTTGGTCTATCACCTGATCAACAGCCTCTTTACCATACTTTTCAAAAAGCTCACCTAAATAATCACCCCATGTTGTATTACGGTTCCAGGGAACAGGTTCATTTTGATTAGTTATACCCCATGCAGCTCGAGCTTCATCCTTCATAATATCTTCTGTAACCCCTGAATCCGGCCCTAACGGAGAAGTAGGCGCAGATTGGGCTACTAAAGATTGTCCTCCTCCCATTGGGGGTTGTTGTGGAGGTTGTCCTTCTCCCATTGGGGGTTGTTGTGGAGGTTGTCCTCCTCCCATCTGGTTCAGAGCTTGACCTAATCCTTTATTACTGATTTGGCTAGCAATTTCCATTTCTTCTGCTGTAGGATTCCTGCCTAGAGTGGCTTGCATTCGGGCATCTGGATTATTGTATAGAGCCATGATTATGTATACCTTTTTAAGTCCAATAAAGATACTAATTTATGAAGTTTCAGCCACACTCGCAAAAACGTAAATTTTCGAAGCCACATCACAATTAAATATTAATACATCACTCTCTTCTAAAACGAAAGGGCCAGTAAGAGCAGTTTGTTCAAGAGTTGTAATACTAATTTTTTTTAAAGTAGCCGTTACGGAAGCAGAATTGTCGGTTATTTTAGGATATATAACTATAGTTCCACTATGACTATTATATAAGTTAATATTCTTAATAATTGCCTCAGTAGCAGTGGGACATGTATAAACAGTCACATCTCCTGTAGAACCAACTAAACTTACTATATTTTTATAAGTTGTGGCCATTACTCCATAAACCAAGTTAAGGCTTTATTTTCGTCTTTTCCTTCTATTTCAGTGGGAAATTCCATTTTTGTTAAAGCCATTTCAATGTCTCTTAAAATTCTTTGCAATGTCTCTGCATCATAGTCTGTTGTTGCATCAGGTAAACTATGATCTAATAATTTAACCATTATCTCCTACCATCAGGCTTCATATCTAAACGTAAATCACCCAAAGTCCAGGTCATGTCTGTCGTTGTGCTTTCAATTCGTAAAACACCCTGTCTGGCACGTGCTCTTAGAAACGCCTGTTGTGTTGTACTTGTAATCACACTTGTAGAATTAGTTGTTAAAGAATCTCCAGGATAGTCTCTAGTTTTTAGGATATAATCTACAGAACCAGAGGAATCTACACTAGAGTCTAAAATATAAATATCGGGGATTAGTTTATTAATAAACATAAACTGTTCTCCATCACCAATATCAAAATCACCTGATTCAATAAAAGAAGTCATATCTAAACCATCGTCACTTTCTCCACTTTCATGAATATATACATATTGAATATCGTTAAACGCCCCCGCAGCTCGAGGATTATCATGGATGCCGTAATCTACCCAAGCAGTGCGTGACAGTGTTCCAATATCCCATGTTTTTTCTGCTATATTAAATTTTACATAACGGTCAATTTCAGTAGCGTCTTCCGAAAGATAAAACCATATAATTTCATCGAACATCTTATTAGAGGCAGCAAAAAATTTAGCACTTTGTCCTAAATTAATATTATCAAATACATGACGTAATACGGTACAGGGTAATACTTCCATTCGTCCTGTATATGCAAAAAAGTTTTCTCGATCCATCCAAAAAACTCTATCACCAACTGTAATAACTGCATTTGGTCCAATAACTGAAACATTACTAGCTAATAATGAAAATCCAAAAGTAAATGGAGCACCTACAAAACGCATTGCATGAAGATTGACATCTGTCCAAATTAAGATCTCTTGCCTTGTTTTTTGAGCGGCTACAATCTCAGACCCTGATGAAATCCGTTGAGAACCTGCTGTATTAGTAGTCGTTGGAGTCCAATCAAAAGGATCTTCCTGATTTGACCAACGAACCTGTAATAAATCCTGATCTGTTTCATTAATAGGATTACAACCAAAACAAATAGCATGACGATCAGCCCCTGAAATCATTACTTTTCTAGTTACAGTAGGCGCATCTGAGGCACCACTTTGAGAGGCAAGGTCGGTAGCTCTAGCAGCAAGACCCAAAGTTCTATCCCAATAAAAAGGAGTCCCGTCTAAAACCGAAAATATTAAATCTTCTCCATAATTATCTTGAGACCAAAGGCGGATATTGGCTGCTGTCGTTGCCGCAATATCAGAGGCTTGGCCCCAACCAATAAAGTCATTAGCCTCTCTTACCCAAGCACCATCACTATGGGCCACAGCAGTTGTTCCTCTAACTCCCCTTACTACTCCTGCATCCAAAGTTTGACTAGTTTTCCCAGTATACTGTATTAACTCTTCACTAATTTGAATTAACCCCACAAAAGTTGCGGTATCTCCGCTGGTGTGACCCGCAATGGTAGTGCCGTCCGTTTCCCGTGTCAGATTACTGAGTGTATTACTGATGTTGTTTCCGTATCTGATGTTTTCACTATTGATCTTAACCGTCCCTTTACTAGGAAAACCGGAAGAATCCGCAAGAGGGATAGACGTACTGGCTACGGTAAGATTTGCAGTGATGGTTGTGGCCGATGTTTCAAAATCTGTGGCGCTTGTTAATATGATAGAAGTCGCTGAATCACTTATAAGGCCATTTAATGTTGTTTGTGAGTAAGAGGTACTAATTCCTCCCCATCCTCCAGCACCAAACCCTACTCCAGCAACAGAAGAAGACAAACCTACGTTTATTTGATAGGCAGCAGAAACTGCTGATCCTCCTCCAGCAGTAGCCCCTGAAGAAGCACTTCCAGCAGTACTGATTGTATAACTATTCGCATCAATTAAGGTAATTTGAAATTCTGTATTTAATTGCGCGGCAGTAATGCCGTCAAATAGAGTAGCCCCTGTAAATGTTACAAAATCATCGGTAACTGCACCATGACTAGGGGCACTTACTGTGATGATCCCACTTGAGGCAGTTCCAGTAGTAAAGGGATTAGTTCCTAAAGTAACTGTGGTTCGAATAGGGGTAATATCATTATAACCACCCCCCTCTTCAATATAGAATTTAAATTCGGTTCCCAATCCCATAAATTTGGAACCATCAAGAGCAGCCCAAACATGAAGAGAACGACCTATTCCTTCTATAGTATTACTACTTAATCTAATCCATCCCCCCATTTTTTCAGGGCGTCCTTTTCGAAAACGGATTAAATCAGAATTAGACCAAGTGCCTTCTGCCCCGTATGGCGTACTTTCTCTATTAATTCCTGGATTAAGTTGAACTTTTACTAAAGGCATGATATACTTCTTTTAAACTTTCCACAATAAACTACCCATCAACAAAAGCAATGCACCAGCCGACTATTCTTCTTCCTCTAACTCAGGCCAATCATAGAGAATGCCGGTCTTTGTAATAGTTCCATCTTCATTACCTGTACGTTTTACAAATAATTCAGCAATGGCATCTAGATCAGCAGCACCTTCT
>Ga0098047_10000163_pt1 | contig 26432 bp, 21 predicted proteins | sample 12_taG_FD_92585 | JGI IMG/M metagenome (GOLD analysis project Ga0098047, IMG submission 92585) | Marine viral communities from the Subarctic Pacific Ocean - 12_ETSP_OMZ_AT15267 metaG | ecosystem: Environmental > Aquatic > Marine > Oceanic | place: Subarctic Pacific Ocean | collected 2015-01-16 | reverse complement strand
TAGAGTCTTACGATGAATCTGGTTAGCGACATCTATGATTGTCTCGACCAGTGTCTCGTACCACTCTCTAACTGTACCTGTGAAGGTTGGGCCTGCAGCAAGTGCACTTGCCTTTGTCACCGCAGTTCCATTCGTCTTATTAACGAAGTTACCAGGCATTCTCGACCAGTAGTAGTTAGCTCCTTGTGCCTCAGAGAGAAGATCATTGAGAATCTCACGATCAATCTCTAGTGCTATCTGCTCGGAGAGGATCTGGGTTAGCTCGACCTCAGCGTCAAGGCTGTGGTAGGCGTTAAGATCCTGAGCGAGTTCTGGAGACCAACGGGCACGTAACTTACGTGTCACAGCTGTAACAGCGATCGACTCAATCTTGATGTCGATCTCAGGGATCACCGGACTAGGAGCCGTACTAAAATCTGACTCAAATGTCGGAATAGTTAATACGTCACCTGCGCTTGTGTCAACGTTAAGGCTTGGGCCTATGACGTATGAAGCTGTGAGGTTCGTATCAGTAGCCCCGAGTCCTGCACCAACAAGAGTTCCCGATACAACCATTAGAATCGCACCGTTCGTGGTATTAGTGGTAGCAAGCGGTGCAGGTGTGAATACACCTCCGCTATACGTTCCAATCTGTGTAAGACGACGAACATTTACCAGATTCTTTCCACCTTGGAGGATGTTAGTATCTCCATCATTAAGCTCATGGAGACCCACATCAGCTACAATATCTGCTCCAGCACCGGAGTCAGCTTGAGAGTAGAGACCCACACCCTTGATCTGTGAAAGCTCAGAATCAGTTGGCCAAGCTGTGAGATCAAATACCAGAGCCTGGAACTGACCCTCACCTGTTAGTACTCCATTCTGATCTTCAATGAGATTTGTCACCTGTGGGTCAAACTGAAGAAGCTTGCCGTCAGATCCCGTAGCCCACAACGTTCCACCATTCTGAAGTGTAGATGATGCGTTATATGCACCAGATGCGAGAAGCGTCAGGTTTGCACCAGTTGCTGTCTTGTGAACCTTTGTATATGTCGTTCCAACAAGGTCATACTGACCACCAACCGCGAGAGATCCTGAACGGACACCCTTACCTGTTGGCAAGTTGTAGATCGACTGTCCACGAGCGAACTGTTCGGCATCGTTTGTTCCTGCATCACCTGTGGTTAGGCTGGCGTCACCACCAACGTTAGATCCATAGGTGTAATCCAGATAGAAGAGCAGACCAGATGGAAGGCTCATGGGCTGAATTGATACAAGCTCGTTAGAGACGAGACCACCGAAAACTCGGCGGACGATCGGGAATGCTATGTTTGTGAAACCGCGGATGTCTCCAGAGGATGTTAGGTTTCCACCGCCTGTAGAGAGAGAGTTTTGCTCTCTCAGAAGCTGTGCAGCCTGGTTCTCTAGAAGACGCGACATGATCTCTCGACTGTGATCCTGTAGACCACGAAGTAGACCTGTCCTTGACCACTTGTTCACAAGTCGCGTTCCCTCAGTACCCACGTTACGTTCGCGAATACCTTCGGTTAGCTGATTAAGTGTGAATGACTTAGACATTATATCTCCTTTAATATTAGTTGTGCAGTTGTTATCATTCTTTGATTCCTGCAAGCACCGCCCAACGATTCACCTCAGCGGAAGCAGAGTCAGATGAAGATCTGCCTGCCACACGTGAAGACGAACCTAATGTTCGACGCGTTGCTGATTCTCTTAGAACTCCGCTATTACCCTTCGTAAAGGACTCCGTTAGAGTTCTATAGACTAACTTTACCTCTCTCAAGCTCTTAGCATTGTCAATTGACTCAACGACGGTTCTCCTCTGCGAGGATGATACGTCCTTGTTCTGCAATAGCTTGTTTACATAGAGAAGCTTTGCGTTGAACAGATTAAGATCTGTCAACTGCTCACGAAGTGTTTCAACTGCACTTCTGTATTCACTGAGCCTCTTATTGAGAGATCGATTCTTGCGCCTCTCTTTCTTTATCGTCTCGGAAAGCTTGTTAAGTGTTACCTTTAACGGATCACCGCTAGCCTTTCCTCCACCAAACGCACCAATGACACCGGCCTTTCCTTTTCCGGCTCCGCCGTACGAGCCTTTCACGCCGGCCTTGGAGTTACCTTTTCCACCCCAGCTGGCTGCCATGTCATTTTTAATACCTTTTAACTGAGCCATATCCTTAGCCTCAGAGATTCCTTGACGTAATCGTCTGATCTCGGATCTTAGAACACTCTCATCTATCTCAAAAATCTCATCGAGGTCCTCTTCTTCAACCTCGACCTCTTCTTCCTCTTCTCCTGGAAGTGGTACGTCAAACTCTTCCTCTTCTTCGACGTCAACCTCAACATCTTCGCCCTCTTCATCTTCGTCATCTAAAACTAGACGAGCGGCGAGTTGAACATCTTCAGGAAGCTCTGCGTCTCCTAAATCAATCTCTATCGTATCTTCATTAAGATGACTTAACCCCAAAAGATTCATGATCTCATCGAGCTTCTCATCATCTTCTTCCTCTTCATCGTCAGCATCTTTCTCTGACATCATCTCAGCTGCCATATCTGCTAACTCATCGAGGTCAACTTCATATAGAACGTTTTTGGATCTAGCCATTCTAGAGCTCTCCTGTTGAACACATACATCATTATCTATTACGTGACCTTCAAAAAGATCTAGGTTTTGATTAAGTTTATTGGCCACTTGTAATAATTTTCGCCTATCAGTAACATCTAGTGAACCAAATGACTCTCTAAGGGCGTCGCTAACAACGTTCTCAGAAGAAACGCTAGCTAAATCCTCTCCTCCAAACACTTCTAGTAAAGAGGTAAGAGCGCTTTCATCAAGCACTACATCGTCACCACTGCTATTCATAGAGACTATATCTGAAGCTACGTCAGATAAAATATCTGATTGAGATAACTGACTGGAAGATTCATGACCTATCAGCTGATCTTCTATAAAGTTTCTAATTCTGGGTGTGACTGCCTCTATTATAGCATTTTTAGCATTTTGTTCAGCTGTCTCTTTTAAAAGCTTTGCCTCTGCTATCGCTTCGTCGTAAAGTGTTTGTGACATTATAGTCCCTCTTAACATTTAATTATTATGCTGAATCTAAATTTACATCAGAATCAATCTCATCTATCCTATTTAATAGCTTCATTATCCTTATTCTCTGCCTTAATATAGATCTCTCATCAGGATCAATATCTAAAATATCCTTAAAAGACATTATTGGGATCTCTTCATCGTCTAACGTTTCGAGCGGCGCACGAGAAGCTCCATACTGCGTTCCTGTCTTTCTTGCTGGACCTGTAGTTCTAAATGCCTGGCCTGCATTTCCCGTACCAAACGGAGGCCCGTCAAATCCTGATGGGTAAAGAATAGAATTTGGAAATGGTGCTATGCCCTTTGATGCCATTGGAAGCTTCTGTCCCTTTGGGACAGGTAGGCTTTGGCCTGTAGCCCTTCTATACGCTGCCTCTCCGATTCCAGTTCCTCCAAAACCAAGTGCCCATCCGACGCTAGTCTGCCCTAGAGATCCTCTGTCAGCGCGTGGCCAAAATGCTGGATCTGGGCTTACGACATTTTTATTTATCATTTGAACAAATCTATCAGTTTCCTCTTTGTCATCAAAAATATCCTCTTCATCCTCATCATCGATAAAAGGTTCAGCGTATATACCAGTTTCTGATGAGCTTACCATTCTCTCAGAACCTACGCCGGTTCCCATGCTTGGTATCTTCTGTGCCTTACCGTAACCATGCCCAGTTCTTGGATCACCAGTAGCTGATGCAGGATTATAGTAAAGCCTCTTTGTCATATCTCAATTACGTCGCACCATTTGATCCAGCATAAGACTTTCCAGAGATATATGATCCTAGAGTCTGCTTTTCAATTTCGGTACTTGTCGTGTTTGGAGATACGAGACCTCCGAGTCCAGATCCATATTCCGGTGCGCTATCTGGAATTGTTCCTCCAAATTCAGCCTGATCTGCAGCAGATGTGCTACCAGGACCGGGTGAATCAGGATTTGGGACATATGGGGTTGCTGGCTTTCCTCCGCCGCCTGTCTCTACATCCTCAAGATTCGGAGATCCATTTGTTGTATATGATGTATCAAAATTAGGAAATCCAAGACCATCAGTAACTGTGCCGTCTAAAACGTCTTCCTGATACAGCGTCTTTATCAATTCATCATCATTGTAATCTGTGTAAAGAGGAGAATCTGCAAATATAGACTTTAGATTACTTTCATTTCTTGACCCGTAAGGCCTGTCTACGGGTGCTGCGGGTTGAACCATTGTCTGTGGTTGTGATGCCATTTTTAACTCTCCTTGTGTGTTAACAATATAAATATGACGAACTTAAAAAACTATCACATTTAAGTGAGAACTTCTAGACAGTTATCTTACCATTACTATCAGCGCCCACCCTGGTCTCACCACCTCGAGAGCCCATATCTAAACTTGTAAAATCTTGTGATCCAATTTCTGATGATGTTACAGATGGATTTTGGGGTGACGTGGGTCCGCAGCCAAAATTAATATTTCTCTGAATATATTCTGGACCTTCGTATGACTGCTGAAGATAGGGATCTGCGTGGGGAGATGATACGGGATTTGGTACCGGCCAAGCGTTTCCTTCTAAAGTTTCAGCTGTCATTGGATTTCCTGCTCCGCCCTTGTCTCCAGACGGGGCTACGCTTGATACGTCAGGCGAACCCTCATAATTGAACTGGACTCCGGTGGGAAATTCATATCCAGATATTATTCCGTCTTCGATTATATCCCTGTATGTTTGGGTCTGACCTTTATCTGTTAATATATCGTCTGAATTATCTGTCCACATTATGGGAGAATTCGGAAATGATCCCTTTAAGATTACATCACTTCTGTACCCGACAAGCGCATTTGCTGAAGCATATCCTTCTCTAGGCGGGTCAGGCTCGACCATTGTTTGTCGTCTTGAATGGTATCCCTCTGGCAGTTGTTCTAATTCAGACATGATTTAGTTATAGTGACTTTACTATGTTTTTCTTTAATGCAGATCTAATCTTTGATATCTTTTGTGCCTTCTGTTTCAATTTTGTCTCTGTGATACCAAGCTTCTTTACAAAGTCAATCTTATTAACTAGATTATCGCCGCCAGCCCATGCCTTTTCCACAGTCTTTACGTCTTCAACAGGAATGATTCCTGCCTTTTGCATCTTTTTCTTTTCTTCTAAGACGATCTTTTTAAGATCTTTAAAAGTAAGTCTTCTAGACATTCTAAACCTCCGAATGAACATCTATACATATATCGACATGTAATAAAATAGAGAATGAATTTAGTCTAATTTTGCGGTCGATTTACAGGAGCTGAAAATGCTAGATCAGCCCACTTGCTAGCTGACTCTCCAAAAAGATCTTCTGGGTTTGACATTGCAGCCACCCTTGCCATCCTATCACCTGCCATCGATGTAGGAATTGCATTTCCGCCAGGCCCCGTTTTTTGCTCAGCTACCATTTGCTCTTGGAGTGTTGTCTTTCCTGTATCTTCTAATATAGATGATAAAACGGGATCAGAAGTCATGCTATTCGCAGCCTCTCTAATATTTCTATCAAGATTTTGATTGGGTGACATATTTTGACTAGAAAATTCAATCTTATCAAGACCCATTCTTCTAACAGGCTCTCTGGTTTTTCTTTCTTTGGGCGCGCTATTAGATCTAATATGGCTCTTTTTTGACTCATTGATAAAGGAAGCGGAGGAGTCTGTCATCAGACCCTCCTGCAAAATTTCAATGAGACATTCTTTTACAATTGACTTAATCGCAGATCTTGTTAGCTTTGCCATTATCTCTACCAGGATAGGATGTCATTAAAAATCCTATCAATTCTATCTGTTGAAGTAAAATGCTTGTCAAGATCAGACTTAGAGATCATATTTCCCTCTCTAAGCATAAACGCACCTGGCGTAGATGGTTCACTAACCATGTCAAAGCAAATTAATTGAAAATCATCTTGAACAATCTGTGTGTCGCCTTCTTGTTTAGTCGATCCAACCCCTCTAGATGATATTCCTAGTGTCACGCCTGCCTCTATTAGGCTTTTTAATATATTTCCGCTGGGTGTATCTAATATCTCAATGACACCCATTACATTGTCACCATCCATTTTTGCCTGTCTCACGATGTGAGAAACATTTTTTAACTCAACAACAGACGAGTCTGGGTGGTCACATTCTCCAAGAGCGCGATTTTCAGATATAAATTTTTGATAATTTGTCACCTCTCTTTGAAGAACTGAGTGCGGATAAATTCTGCCATTCTGATTAAGAGTGTTGCACCTCTGTAGGACACCATTCAACATTATCTTTCCGCTATTTAAATTTTTTGACTCAGCTATCATATCTTTCGTATATGATAAAGGGGTCCACTCAGTTAAAAGTTGTAAATTTTCACCCATCTATTGCCTCCTTTAACTCCTGACGTAATTTAATTAGCACTAAAAATCTTGAAATTGAATTATCATCAACTTTCTCAAAAGACTCAGTAGTTATTTTTTCTTTAACTTCGTCTATTTTCTTTAAGAGAATTTTATTATCTGTCATGTCTCTAAATAATTTTAAATCCATTATCGTCCTATCTTTTATCTCTTTCAATCTCTTCAATATTCTATCATCCTTTCCCTCAGAAAGCGAAAAGACATAATCTCTTATAACCTTGACCTGTTCGTCATTAAGATGACCCTGATATCTCTTATTGATTTTTTCTGCCATTATATTCACAACAAGAGAATTTACATCAGTATTGATATCCTCCTCCAAAAGAGGATTTTCTTTTTCATTTAGTAGGTGCTCTGCAACCTTTGACTCATACTGGACTATTCTTGTGAGATCAGCTCTGTCTCCTTCTCTCCACCCGTTTAAGAGTGTCTGAATCGTGGCATAGATTTTATATTCAGGTATTCGCCTGTGATAAAAATTAGAATCATTGATATTGTAATTTATATCTCTAATCAAATAAGATTTTTCCTTATTTAGCTTAGAAAAATCACATCTTCTTGCTGCTTGTTTAGCCTCTGTTAAAATTGCTGCTGTTACAGCTGAATTACTAACTGTTGATTTTGCCAGCGCATTAAATAGTCTAAACTCTTTATAGATCTCAGTTGATTTATCAAATCTCTTTCCTACTATGTTAAGAACTTTTTGTGCAGACGGCTTATCATTATTTATTAGCGAGCTAGATATACTCCTGAGCAAGAGCTCATAAATAATCCCGACATTTCTTTTTTTATTGTGAGATTTTGACATGAACTATACTTCATCCTCCGAAGGATTATCAGTCTCTGATATTACCCTTCTATCATTACTTATTTTATTCTCGAGTGATTTTAACGTAGATCTTATCTGGGATGTCATTCTTGCTTGAAATTCCATCTTATCATCAATAAAACTAGATATAAATTCATCATACTCTGTTAGTTTTGATGATTTAAAAATATCTTTTATGGGATTTATATCATTTTTTCTATCACTTTTTTCCTTTTGTCTTCTAAGTTTTTCAGCGTATGGATGAGCAATAGAGTCAGATACGTTCTTAGGATCAGACGAGACTAGCTTTAAGTGATCAGTGTGTGAATATCCCTTTTTATTCCTTCTTTTGCTATTTGCATTAGCTCTCTCTGCCGGCGTTTCATCTTCATCATCTTCACTAATATCCTCTTCTTCATTAATATCCTCTTCACCTTTCTTTAGAAATTCTGACAATCTATCTACACTATTCTGTGCCTTTATGGGCGCATCGTGATCGATTATTGAAAGATCCTTTAAATTAAACTCGCTACTGCCATCTAAAAGTGGTAGATTCTTTGTATTCATGTCATCTGAGGCCATTTCTAGATCTTCGGCAGGCTCTTCCTCCATATACTCCTCGCCTCCCATTTCACCTGCCTCTTCACCTTCAATGCCTGGTAGCTTTACAGCCTCAACCTCAAGATCCTCCAGTTTGTCCTCTATCCTCTGCTCCCTAACGTTCTCTATATCATTATCAGTCATATTAAACAGAGTTTTTCTAACCCAATCCCTACTAACTAGTCCCTCGACACCTGCAGCAGATGTAGCTATCTCAAATCTGGTTCTATATAGCTCTAGCTTCTGTTGTTGTGCTATAGTCGATGGGTTTGAAAGTTGTAAAACAAAATCTAGCAGATCTTCTCCTTCAAATCCATTACAAAATAGATGTATTATAGCAAGCTTATTAAGTTCTGCAACAACAGTCCTCTGGATCCTGTTAATTGTTCTAGAGAATCTTATATCTTCTTGAGATAAAGTTGCCTTTGCGCCAAGACCTTCGTCATATCCAAGATATGCCTTTGGTATCTTGAGTGCTGCAAAAAGTTTCTTTTGAATATACTCAACATCCTCTATTGCTGTTGCATTTTGACCGCCAGCAAGCGTGTCTATCTTGGTTCCGGAATCAGAACCTCTAACTGGAAGATAATAATCCTCATCAACACTTAGTGGGTTATATCTTAGATCAACCCTTCCTGTGTTTCTATCAACAACCTGTGCCTTCTTTAGTGTTGCTTGGACCTGTTCCATATAATTTGGAATTTCTTCTGGCGGTACATTTCCAACGTCAACATAAAAAACTCTTCTCTCAGGAGATCTCACCACCCTATAGACTAGCATCGCGTCCTCTACAAGGATTAGTTGTCTCCAGATTCTCCTAGCTGCCTCAAGAACAGATGATCCATATGGAAGAAATGCATCGTTTCCAAGAACTCTCATGTGACACACCTGCCAGTTCTCGAGAACCTGATTTCCCTGTGTTACCCACCTAAATCTTACGGCCATGGGATCATTTGGATCAAAACCTTCCTCACGCTCTACCTCATTTACCGGCATAGGATATCCATTGATGATTCCATAATCTGGACTAACATCATTGAATAAAAAGAAATCACCATATTTGCAAAGATTTCTAACCCATGAAGTGAGATTAAACTCAACATTTAACGTATCATAAAAAAGCTCGTCTAACAACTTTTGAATGGTTGGATTTTCAGAATGTATGTGAAGTACTTTTCCGTGCTCGTCAGCGGCGACCGTCTCCTCAGAGTATATATCTAAAGCAGAGCTTATCTCTGGAGTATATTCCATCTCACTAAAGTCAGAATATCTTGCCATCCTGTCGTATGTTCCATACGCGCTCATTGCTGTGCTATACACGTGGCTCTGCGTCTTTCTAAACATTTCAAACGCAGATGATCGCTTAGATGAAGACTCGAAGTCTCTAACCTTTCTCTTAATAACAGGCCCGCTTCTAAAAAGCTGTGTTAGCCGCCTGAAGAGGCTTTGAGTATTCCTATCTGCCATTTAAAATCTCACTTGATAAGCCAATCATGGTCTTTCATTATCTGCAATTTATTATTCCACCCTGGTGATAGAGAATTTTTCTTTATGCTATCTGAGTGCTCATTAGGATTTCTTGATGTAGAGCTGTGCGGTCTGCCCTCAGTTATCGCGCCAGGCATATCATCGTATGTATTCCTAGTCATCTTCATAGCATTTAGCATGGCTTCGTTTAATTCTTTTGAGCTTTGGCTATACTCAGAAGATGTATCATACAACCACATAGCTATTGCGAAACTTATCACCAGATCATCATGATATCCTTTCATAGCCTGTGCCTTACTTCCTTTCCAGATAAATGTCTTCAGCTCCTCGTAAAATCTAGTTGAATAGACTTTAATCTGTTTATTTCTTAAAACTTCTTCTAGCTTTGTTAGTATTAAACTACGTGTTTTTCCGCTAGTCGTAAAACCTGCAACATCACTATCTGACTTTGGCACATAGTCTCCTATAAAAATTGCCTTTCTCTTTCTATAGTAAAGATTCGGATACTGTAACTCTTGAAGCTTCAGTATGGTTGCATAGCCATAGCTATTATTTTCAGGACACATTAAAGCCTTATTATATCTCAATCCAAATTCATTTAAAAGTTCTGCAAATCTATCAGGGGGAATCTTTCCTTTATACTCTGCAACACACTCCCCCTCACCGACATCAATTATATGAAATGTAGAAAAATCCTGTGAATCTCCTCGAGCTATATCTGCTGTAACAATATAGCTGTGTTCAGAAAGTGGATACTTCCATATCCACACGTTTCTATCTTCACCGGCTCTTTCTTTTGGAGGAACACACATTTCTCTTATCCACGATATATCAGATGGAGATAAAAATGTCTCTCCAGAAGATGCAAAGTCACACAGATATTCCTGAGATATTTGTCTATCAGAGAGGTTTTTTGTCGTCTCATCAAACCATGCTTGATCTCTCTCTGGATGTATTTCCCATGGTAATTTTATGTGTGAAAACTCATTAAGTCCAGCTTCAGCGTCTGTGTAAAGCTTATAGTATTGCCCTCCAACACCGTTTGGTGTAGATAGAATAATAACCCTACCTCCTGTAGAGATGGTTGGATATAGTCCCATCCATAGCTCATCAAAATTTCTCACAAATGCTGCTTCATCAATAATCAATAGAGATAACGCCTCTGATCTGCCTGCATCGTCTGACGTAGGAATTGCTTTTATAGATGATCCGTGACTAAACTCTATTAGCTGCTTGTTATTCGTCACAATCTCTGCAAGAACTAACCACTTTGGAAGACTTCTTATCATGGTCTTGACCTTTGTGATAAAGTTTTGAGCCACGCTGAGCTTCGTAGCGATGACAAGAATATTTTTATCCCTTTGAAACAGAGCAAGCCACACGGCGTATGCAGCAGAAAGAGTGGACATGCCCAGTTGTCTTGACTTCAAAATTATTGAAAATCTTTCATCAATGAATTTATCTACACACTCATCTTGAAAAGGGTACGTATTAAATTTAATCAATCCTCTTACAGGATGCTGGATCTTCATGTAAGAGTTGAAAAAATAAACAGGATCTTTTCCACACTTGACTATCTCAGATATCTGCCTTGACTTGTTAATTTTAGCCATTACTCGACCTGGAATCTTGTATATCTTCTATAATATGCTGTCTTTCTTGGCGTAAATGGTGATGCAGTTATTAACTCAACACTATCAGACGTATGGAGTTCTTTGAGCTTTAGCACTCTTCCTGCGATATCCTTGAATTCCTTCTTTATCTCCTTGGCATAGTCATTAATTAGTTTTATCGACTCCTCTTCAAAAACCTTCACCTGATCTCTAAGGTTTCTCTCTGATGCTAGGTGAACTATCGTGGTATAATTACACGAAAGGATATCACCTTGAAGAGTTGTTTGTATTGACATTGTTGGTGTTCTAAAGTCTCCACGTGTTGACTGTCCCCACGTGTCATTAAGGACTTGTCCTAAAGCGTTGATTTCACTTGAGCTAAGCATAGTAAATTACTCCCACATACTAATTATGGTCATCGTCTAAAAATAAATTCAATGGTTGAGATTCAATGAACTTCTTATGATCATTAATCTCTTTTTTTGATGGTCTCCATCCTAATTTCCACTCAGCTCGTCTAGATTGTGCAAATTTCATACTGCATGAAGAACAGCATCCAAACTCATTATAAAATTTTGAATCTTCTATATTGCTCATAATAAAATCACACACAGGGCAAAAAAACGGGACCTTTAAAAAATCAGGATCTTCAGTAATAAAAAAACATGAATCTGTGTCGCTATCTACTATAAACTTTTGCATCTTTTCCATTTTTTGTTATCTCCAAAGAGTTATCTACAGCATCTTTTATAGCATCAACATGCGATATAACAATGATATTTCTAAACCACTTCTTAAGTGACTCTAATAGTCTACTACACGCTTCAATATTTGTCTCATCAAGAGCGCCAAATCCTTCATCGATTATCAGCATATTTGTCTTTGTTAGAGATGAGACGTTAATTAGAGCAACTCTAATTGCTAGAGATGACATCATTTTTTCCATGCCTGATGCTAGCTCAATTATCCGTCTAGAATCTCCGTAATTTATATAAACATCCATTGAGTTCGAGTCTGGATCTGCCTCAAGCTCTACCGTAAACCCTACGACTCCTTGTAGTATCTTAGAGATCTCGTCGTTAATAATAGGAAGCTGCGACATCATTATCTGCAGAGGAATTCCTGTTTTAGACACTGCCTGTATGAAAAGATCATATATTCTTAGCTCATTTTTTATCTTTTCAAATTCGTCTCTGTCATTTTCTATCTTTGATATCTCTGTTTTTAAACGAGCTATTTTTTCAAATCGTCTCATTCTCTTTTTGTCAAGATTTCTTATGTCATTTTCAAGAGATGCAATTCTTGATCTAATGACAAATGACGGACTTTCTTCACCGTATGTCATCCTAGATTCCATCTCTTGTAATTTTTCATCTTCTACAGCTAAGATAGAAACTGTATGACTTTTATCGTTTAAAGAATTATTTAATTTAATCTGCGCCTTTGACGAAGCTATAGATAAATCAGATTGTCTCTTAACAAGCGCGTTGTATTTTTCAATTTTTTCATCTATTCCCTCACACATAACGTCTTCTAAAGATTTCTTAATATCATTGAAAATTTTTAGAGATTTTTCAACTATCTGTGATTGTAATTTTATTTTAGTGCGATCTTTATGAGAGTCTCTTATGAATTTACATGATGGAAAGCTGTCGCCACATGGAACGTCATTAAGTTTTTTAATTGATTTATTCTGTCTTTCAAGCTCAGCCTTATATGTTTCGTATTCATAGCTCAGCTTTACAGACTCCTTCTCAAGGATTTTTTGAATCTCAAGCTTAGATTTAAGATCACCAATAGAAAAATCTGACTTCACAAGTTCTATTTTTTCATTTTTTAATGTCAAAGATTTAATCTCATCATCAATATCTAGAATTAGCGTATCAAAATCTTTAATCTTAAAGGTTAAATTATCAACAGCTTTTTTCTGATTGACACACTCCGCCTCAGTGATAATATCAGGATTATCTGATAGTGCTAGATCAATCGTCAGCTCCTTGAGAATATTTCTTTTTTGTGATATCTCTCTTTCTATAATTTTTAGATCATCTGAAACTTTTATTGCATCAAATTGACAATTATCTATCTCCTCGTCTCTGTCTATTTCCGGATATAGTTTTAATCTTGCCCTTAAATTAGATGTCTCAGATTTTGATATCTCGTGCATTTTTTCAAAAACAACGAGATCTAAAAATTTTGTGAGAATCATCTTTCTCATCGTAGCTTTTTCTCTGATAAATGTATTCATCTCTCCTTGTGAAGCTAACGATGTCATTAAAAAATCATCAGACGTTCCAATCATCTTTCTTAATATCTTCTCTGTCTCTCGCCTCTGCTCCTGCGTTATATTCTCTTTTTCATCTCCTTCTTCATTTACTTTTGTTAAATCAAGAGATGTTGAAGCATAAATCTCACCTTTTCTTGTCTGGTGTGATACTGTCTCTCTATAGATTCTTACCTTATCTCCATTAACAGTCGCGTCAATTAGTGCATCACATTTATTTTTTCTACTATTGATTATGTGAAGATTTTTTATCGATCCCCTGTCAGTTGTGTTAAAGAGACAATACATTAGAGATCCTACTATAGATGACTTTCCCTTTCTATTTTTTCCAAATATGCCAGTTATTCCTGGTAAATTTTCAAAATTAATAAAATTATCTTTACCATATGCGAATAAATTATTAAATTTAATAGAATTAATTTGCCAGCTGATATTTCTTAAAATATCGTGATTGTCGGTTACCTGTGACACATATTTTTCAATTAAATTATCTAAATTTTTAAAATCATCATCATTCAAATCAAGATCTGCATAAAATTCTCTTATGAGCCTTTTATGTGTGCTTGAATCTCTAAGATTCGTCTTGTTTAGTATTCCTGCAGTCGTCGTTATCTTAGAAACATCAAGGGATGATTCAGACTTGAATACCACCTCTGCTGCTTCTTTCTCTCTTTTAAGCGCATGTTGTAACTGATTACTATCTGCGTGTGATATTTTATTTTTTGATCTTATTCTAAATCTAGATCCGTCAGGATAGATGAATGACTCGCCAACTGTATCCTGTACATTTCCCATCCACTCTATCGTCACAAACGGTTTCGAGTGATCGATTGGGTAAAATTTACTAGTAAACTTATCTTTGCTTTCAATATCCCAAAATAAAAATCCCTTTCCTAGATCTTCACCATAATTTTGTTGTATGGTAGATCCGGGGTAGGCAATAGTCCTCCTTTCATCTAAAAATTGTTGTTTGTGAATATCTCCTAAAAGAGTGAAATCGAATTGATCAAAAAAATCATCTGTAACATCTCCCTCGATGCTAAAATCAATATCTGTCTTTGACCCCCACACAGCTCCATGGAATAGCGCTATGTTTATTTTATTTTTTTGTGGCCTAACACTGCTCCACCCGGGCTCATCGAAACATGAAAAAACACACCAGTTAAAATCTTCATGATTCTTAACAGGATACACTCCAGACTTTTTATATAGGTGAATATTGGGATTTTTTAATGCAGATATTATAGGAGATATAGCATCTTGTCGGTCATTATTAAGCATCAGACCATCGTGGTTGCCAAGAATTACGTGGGTGGGTGCAATATCAGATAGGCCAGTAAACCACCAACAGAGACAATCTATAAGCTCTGGGGATATACCCTGCGTCTTGTTGTGAACTATATCTCCGCCGATATAAATCACATCCGGATTTAGCATCCGCGCCTTATCAAAAAATCTTGAAAAGGATTCCCGATATTCCTTGTGACGAGATAAACCCCGCCAGTGAATATCAGCTAAATGTATTATTCTCATAAATTATTAAACTCATACTATATCAATGGTTACACAAAATTTATAATTGTATAAATTAGTAAGATTCTGTGTCAATTTTGTATGCTACTTGGTGACCTGGACATCGACTAGGATATCTTTTTTCGCATTCTGGACAGTCATAGTCTCCAGGTTCATCAAACTCAGATTCAATTCCAGGATTGTCTATATGTCTCACTATTCCAGGAAGCTCACCTCTTCTAAATAATGCGTCATCCTGGATTAGCTTTTTAATCTCTTCTCTAATGAGGTCTCTAAGTAGATCTATCATCATCAGCCTCGCATAGATAACTATTCGAGTCTAAAACAACGATCCCGTTTGAATTGTTGAAATTTTTTCCATTATTGACCCCTCTCTTGACCACTGGCTTGACTTCTCCTTAAGTCTTTCAAAATCAAATCGAGACATCTCTCCAACATCTTGAAAATTTTCTAAATCCATCACTCTAACATGACAAGAATAGTTTATAAGCATGTCAGCTATCTTTAGTGATTTACCCCTGGCATCTGAATCTAAAGAAAGAAGTACAGGTGTTCTATTAGAGACTATTCTCTTAAAGAGATAAGAGTTTTTACTGAGAGTTGCACCTAATAAACACGTTGCATTTTGGTTGCATTTCAAAAGATCAAATGGGCCCTCTGTGATTGTCAACTCCTTAGACCAGTCTATATTTAACTCATTGAATATGATGTTACTCTTTTTAGCATTTGAATTAATATACTTTCTATATACATCTGAATCAATCGCTCTCGCAGAGAAAAAGTTTAAATTTCCCTCTAGGTCAAATGATGGAATAATAACTCGTCGTCGGAACCTTCCTCTCGTCACAGAGCCTATCTTAAAATACCAAAAGTCATTATGACTGATTCCTCTTTTTTTTAGATAGTCTATAGAGTCTCTTATATCAGGATCTTTAGATTGTAAATTTAGACAAAGAGGTGTAAAACCGTCAGGAAGATCTATCTTCTCCTCTATGTCATCAGTATTCGAAAAATTAATTTTTTCACAAAGAAATCTTCTTTTAAACTCATTAGAAGATGAAGAGCTAGAGTATTTAAAAAGAATATTTCCTAAATTCTTTCCCTTAATTCCGCATACCCAACAATGACAATTCCAGCTTTCAGTGTTTATTGAAAATTTCTTCTTCTTTCTGCTTTCAGATCCACAATTTGGACAAACTGTTGCAACATTAACACCGTCTCTAGCTATTTCAACATCACCTAGTGCGTGTCTTATAAAGTCAATCTTAGAGGTAAATGTCTCCATATAATAATTGTACTAGGAAAAAATTAAATGTTCATGTGATTAGATGATGCAGCTATCACATATGAATCAGCCATATCATAACAAACAGGATCTAAAATAGTCTGGCCCTTTCTAGGGCCAGATTTGAGAATTTTAACCGGCCACTTATAATTCGTAGCGCTCATCTGACTAGAGACCCAATCTAGAATTTGTTCTTTAGTTGACTTTCCACAATCCTTCTCTCTCTTTATCTTAATACCTAGAGACTTTCTTGCCTTATTCACATTCACAAATATTGGATCTATATAAAATTCTTCAAAACAAATATATGATACTATTCCGTTGAACTTCGATAGTGTAGAAAGAGTCTTGGCTGATGAAAATCCTGGACGATATGCTTGAAAATCCTCTTCTATACGAATACTATCAATTTCATACCCTATATTGATTTTTGATATCTCATCTCTTACAGCTTGTGCCTTTTTAAATAGACCCTTTATCTTTGATAGCTGTATAAACCCCATCTTTATTAAAGATTCATCATTATCTAGAATGCACCATCCTGTGCAACTTGTTGAAATATCAAGACCCAGTATCATCTGGCCACTTTCCTTTAGGGCATTTCTTCCTCTTTGAATATGTCATCATTGGGAATGCACAGCCACACTCAGCACACCTAAATTTAAATATCGTTTTTTTCATAATCTTAGTCTCTCTAAGAAGAAGGCTAGGGCATGCATTACAAATTTTCGCTCTCTCAATAGACATCTCTCTCATCTCATCAGAGAGACCATCTGGCTGTTTGTCTCTTACGTAGTTTATCCAGCCTTCAGCCATTTCTCTTATGCTAATCATCAATATTCTTTTTAAAAATCCATCTTAAATCTTATTAAAAATTCATCCTCTTGCCTCTTTAAAACAGGCTGAGCGAGATTTCCCCTCATGATAATATTAAGATTATCATCGTGAAGATTAAGTCCCGATACGTATACAAATCTAGACTCCTCGTCATTTGCATTAAGTGATGCTGATAATACTTTATACTGTGGATTTGATGATGAGTTAAACAATCCCACACCAGCAGGAATATTAACTGTCAACACATGAATATTTTGATCACCTTTGAATGACATTTCAAATCTATTCTTTCCAAAATACGCTATGTGAGGAGATTTAATGACAGCAACTCCTTCATTATAAAGAACCGTGCCAACATTTGCCCACTTAGGATGTTCTGTTAAAGCGTCAGCCCTGTATAATCCTCCTTTTTCATTATCTCTAACGGTGATTTTAACTTTTTCTCCTGAGCCTGTGACGTCAGGGTCTGTGATATAGAGTGACCCAGGAAGTATTCTATTTCCATAATAAAGATTCGATATATCAAAAATAGAGATCTCATTGGAGCTTGGATCTCTAGTTCTTTGATAAATTGTCAATACAGGGCCTGTTGAAGTCGATGATCCTCCCATACTATCAGGTGTGACTCCGGCAACCTGCGCAGCTATTGACTCGCTTGACGTGTCATCTGGTAAGTCATTAGTGCCGCCGCTGGCTGCAGCTTCAAGACCAGACGTTGATACGGTAGACAACCCTGGATACGCAGATGCAGTTGTAATCATCTGATCTATATTGATCAGGCTGAGATCTATTCCACCATAAGCATTTTTAAATATAGACATATCAGTATTGATAGTACCACTTCTTAACAGCTCGTAGTCAGGTCGAAACCTGCCATTGTCATTGGGTAAAATTGTTAAATTTGCTTTTCTCGTAGACCCTGATGCAAATATGTATCCATTCGCTGTTACGTCTAGAACAGTTGTATCTATTGTCGACGCTGTCAAACTAAATAATCTTGGATAATAGCCCCTTCTAAATTCTCTTGTGAAATTTTGAAGATTTATGAGATATCCTCCCACGCCGAAGGAAAATGTTGTATTAAATGGATTCTGTGTCCACTTTCTCTCAGTTTGAAACGGCGTTATTAGTGACTCTCTAGTCTTGCTAGATTTTGTAAAAAGGGGAGGAACATAAAACATAAGCCTATCTTGATTCATCTCTGATCCGAAATTTCTTTGTCCAAACTTCTCGTTATATTTTATCTTCTTGTCAGTTATATGATCATCAAATATTTTTAAATCATGAACCTCAGCATTTAATGGATGGTTAAAAAGAAAAACATCTGGATCGCCAGAGACTCTTCCGTATTCATAAGGGTAGACACCCTCATTTATTCCAGCATTTCTATTAAAAAAATCACCCTCATCAGATGAAACAGGGGCCTCATAATAATTCCCTATAAATAATGCATTTGTACTTACATGAGAAGGTGGAAGTATTGACGCTGACGGTACATTAAAATTATATGAATTATCATCTATGACTATGCTACCTGTGCCATCATTAACTGTATCGCCTCCCCACCTAACGCATACGTGATGCCAGTGATTCTTTCTTAAAGAGTTATCTTTAGATGTGAATATAAGATCCCTAGGGTACACACGTGTGTTATTTTTCTTCGATATATCAACTGTAGATGGAGATATGTCTGCACTGTGGCTGAGCTGGAGTAACATTCTATATCCATCTACTAATCCATTTCCATCTCGTAACGTTCCAGAAACTAGTGATAATGCAAATGTTGATGATATGTGCATTATAGTTCCAGCTTTAAACTCTGCTCCGGAGTCATTAGCATATCTCGGATTTATATAAAAATCAAAACTAAATGAGCCGGTGGGAGAATAAGGTCTGGGACTATCTCCCAATTGAAAATTTGGGTATATTATGGACGAAGTTGACGGAACTAGAGACCCAGTAAAAAAATTAAGTGTGTTATAGTTGGTATATGAAAATTGACACATATCATAATAAGATGAGTAAAATGGCATTAAGACACTTCTAACACAATTTTTTACAGATGAATTTAGTGTAAATGAGAAAGGGGGATCAAAACGAACAATTTGAAGTTTCTTTTTATTTCTTGAAACTTCAGATGAAGAATTAACAAGCTCCATGTAGTTTCCAAGTATAAGACTAACATCAGCAGATGATCCTGAGACGGCCATTATCTCTTTTACTTTCTTTCTTACCTCATTGAGATTAGCTACCATAGAAAAATCACCGGTATTAAATCCAACCACTCCTGGGCTATTGGGATCGTATGAATTCTGCCCCATCTGAGACGGGTCTGTTAGATTTTTCAAACACTTGCTTGGTCTAACTGCAACCGGCATCGCTCCAGTGGGATACGCAGTTCCACCTTGAAATGATGAGCTTGTATATCGTACCTCTGGATGTAGAGTTAGAGAAAATTTTTCAACATATTCTGGCAGAATCTTTATAAGAGACATTTACCATCTCCATTAGAAATCAAGCCTAACTCTAATCGTTATATCCTTCTCATTGTTCTTTTCTATTGGCCTAGATAGCTTTGCTACAGCGAGAAGATTATCAGCCGCATCATATAATCCAACTGTAGTTATGAAACAAAACGCCTTTTGCGTATTTTCCTGACCAGTCTCAATTACACGTATCTTGTTCGTCGTAGCATCGGTATAAGTAGGATTCGATGAGTAATTAAATTCATCTGCAGTCGCTCTACAGAATATTAGTGTCGAATTTATATTTGTTAGATTTTGAAATGTTATTGCTGTGTTAGATCCAGAGCTAAATCTACAAGATGCGAAGTGATTTAGTATATCATCCATAGATGCAGATACCATGAGGTCCGGAACGAACTTTGCTTTTCCGTTGCCATAGCTACCTGTTCCAATAATTGTGTATCCTGTTCCAACAGATGCAGGATTTTGATCATTCATAGCTGCGATTACACCAGACACGTGTTGTGTTCCTGATATTATCTTTTCTATGTCGAATAATGCAATTCCTTGCTCATAGAACATTAGACCAACGTTTTCATCTGTATTTGAAGAATTAACAATGTTTCCTACAGCACCGCCAAAAGATGACTCCTGGTTATTTGATGATCCTACGTCTGTAAAGATAGTCGATCCAGATATTGAAGTCATTATGAGATTTGTTTCACACTTACCATCGCCGGGTTCTTCACCCGGCCCGGATGTTTTTGGTCTACCTGATTCTCCCGGAGATGCAGAAGCTGACGTATAAAACCTCATAGCAAATGTCTCTCTCTTGATCATATCTCTTGCAAATAAGCGTTTAAAGCAGATGAATAATCCATGATCTATAAGGTCTGTGGTAGCAAATCCAGAAAATGGAGATGCAAATTGACTATCTGCATTTCCAAGAAGCAACTGTGAAAACTGTCTATAGTTTGATATCTTCTCTCTCATCATAAGAGAATTCGATGGAAAAAGCACCTTTCCTGTCGAATCTACACCGGTTGATGAAGATGCAACTGCTACGCTTCCAGAAAATATTCCAACAGTTAGATCAAGTACTGGATTTGCAGTTTGTAAAGAGAAATCCTGATCGTATACAGTTTGAAATAGAGAAGATGTCACACCAGGGCCTATCCCGCCTGTGACATATACCTGATATGTCTTTCTCGTAAGAGATCCAGAAATGTCCTCCTGGATTATATCAACCAGCTGATTAAGAAATGACTTAGTTGTCTTCTTGTCAGCGCTTATAAGTTCTTTAAATGTCGCCACTATTACCTCAAAATATTATGATATCTGAATTCTAAAACTTAGTGTGGCACCAGAATTGACACCTGACAGAGTTGCTATCTTTTCGACAACAGATCCGCCTTTTTGCTGATATGAAGAAAACAGATCAGATGATACTGATTTTGCATAAAATGTCATGCCCACTGAAGATAGATTCTGTGCGTCGATTGAAGCGGCAGAAGGTATTGTATATATCGCCACATTATTTGTATCCACACTATCTGGGACCCTATTCGTTATCCCAAGGAAAAGATAATCTACTGTAAGCCTATAGCTGAAATCCGTCAAATCAGGATCAAGTGTACCTGACTCTAGAGCCTGTTTGAATTTAACAAATTCAGATGTAGCACCTGTTGTACTTGTCCTAGACAAAGACAGTATATCATCTGTCAATCCCTCAGTTATAGATAGTGATGGAAGCCTAGTTAGCGCATCATTGTTAATTGACCTACATCTATACTTTTGACCAAGATTTCCCTGTGTCACTGCCTCTAAAACTGGTGTATTTTTTTCAATCTTTTCTTTTCCTACAGTTCTTCCAAAGTGTACTATATTACCATAGTCGACTTCTTCATCCGAAAATGCAAATTTAAAAATTTCAAAACTTCCATCATTTCTAGATAAAGCCTCTCTTCCGAGGTCTGTTAAAACCGCGTCTAAAATAATATTATTGGTACTCTGATCAAGAAATCCCATTTTTACGCTCCTGTCATTAAATATATAGATAAAAGGTATTCGAAGTAAATCATTATCAAGAAATGGTCAATAATGTGGTATCTGTCATGGGAATCTCAAGCATGTCACCTGATTGGTCATCAATTGATATATTTACAACCTTGCTAAGTTGGCTATCTACGTTAATTATCTGTAACTTATAGTTATTAGATATCAAATCTAGAAATTGGGTCTTTTTTATAATCTTTGGCTTCTTTTTTCTGTATGTCTTAATTGTCTTTGTCTTAAAGACATCATAATATTCAGGATCGAAGAAAATTCTCATCCTCTCGTGACCCGAATCTTTAATTGTATCAACAAAAAGATCTCTATTTAGATATAGATTTGGATAAGGCTTGGGAGCTCCTGATCTAGATACTAGATCTACTTCGATCTTATTTCTTGACATATCAAATCTCACTCGAAGTTGAACTGAGTAATTTGATGAGAATCCGCGGGCGTCAATTGCAGCGAGTGTGTAGATGTATGATTCATTTTTTTTAAATGATTTATCTCTAAACATCTTGTTTGGTCCCATCATTCTTATAATCTTATCTTTTGGTGCCTTTTCAAGGGGAACAACTCTCGACGTTGATCTATCAAAGTCAAACTCATTTATAAGAGTAAATGGCACGTGAATAGATTTTCTCTTAAATATCTGATACCTGACAACATCCCTCTGTGGATTCAGCTCCTCTTCCCAAAATAGAACCAAATTTCTCTCACTATAGTCCCACTGGAACCTAAGATTTTGCGGTGGGTTTGGGGGTATTGTCTCGACACAGTCTACCTTTGTAGATATACCTGATGATGCGACCATCATGGTTGCCATGACAGTCTGATCCTCTACATCATCTGCGTAATCTCTCCTTAGCGCCTCAATTTTCGTGAGAGCTACAGTCCTAACATTATAGATGTATGTCGCTCCATATCGTATATCTTTGTCAAGTAGATTAACAGGCCTATATCCTTCCACTATTATCGGAGTATGCTCTATTCTTTCAAAATCTTCTCCCACCTGCGCAAGCTCTATCTTTTCAACTAGATATCCTATTGGGTAGGACGTCTCATTCATCTCCATTGCATCATCAATACTATCTTGAATCCCTTTAGTTGTCTCTGAGTCTAATGCGAGCATGTGAATTTGCCCACCTATTGCTAATTCAAATTCATCAGATGGAATTGTTCCTGGAGTTGTATTTCCAATTGCTCCATCTTGTATTGTTTTTGCTGATTCTAAAACTGTATTCAATTCATTTTCATAGATATTTGACTTTGCTTCAATAGAGGCCTGTATTATATTCTTTACGATCTTATTGTTGATCATTGCAGAAAAGTCTATGTTTGTTGCACTTGACAGTGCATTTTGTGAAATCTCTTTTCTCGTATCAGACGGGGCGTAAGCGACACCTTGTGATTGAATATTTGAAAGAGAATTTCTAATCTGTGATCCTTGAGTTGAAAATGTTGAACCTGTCAGCTCAGACTCTAGCTCAGATGCTTGCTGATTTCCGCTTGTGTCCTGTTTTAATCCAAAAAATGATATTGACGATGAGAGAGCATTATAAAACTCCTCATCTAAAAAATCATCTTTTAATCTCATTGAAGAAAAATTTGCTGTTGCCATCGAATCTTCATACTGCATCTCTTCTAAGTTATCTTTTATTATATTTGGTCCTAATCTTTTTACGAGACCTTTAAGATATTTGTCCTCGTTTTCAAATCTTGTAGGCAATATGAATAATCTATTAAACCTAGGGAATCTATCAGATTTTTTAATAAATTCATCTTCTTGCGTTAGATTGTTGATATCGAGCACAGCAAATCTTCCAGCCCCATTAGTCCTCTCGTCTCTGGTGTAAAAATTATAAGTGAAATTTGATGTTATTTTAGCTGGCTCTGGAATGTCTATCTGGGTAACTGGTGCGCTGGGGTATGTCACAAAATCCCAGCCATCTGTTAGCTCATCAAGCCCAGCAATAGCAGCTTCAACAGTCGTTCCTACAAAGCTATCATCTGAAGAAAATGATGATTTGAAGAATTTCCTTTTTCCCATTTCCTCTCCTGTGTGGTGTAAGATCTCTAATCAAATTCTGGCAATAAAGTAACTGTTATGTAGTATTGAAAAAATGATGGATCGTCTGTCTTAGATTTTAGTGATAATCTTGCCACCTTGCTTTTAGCTGCGACATTCTGAAATCTATTGATGCCTGTAGCAAAATCAACTGCGCTAAACGCCTCTGGCTCGTCAGACTCCCACCAAGATTCATCAACGAGAACACAAAAGACCCTGTCAAATATCTTTGGATAGATGATTCTATTCTTGTATCGCTCAGGGCTTAAGAATATTGATCTATCAAGCTCGCCAAGCACCCTCTGGTATGTTATGCTACTAGCCATGTCTCTTGTGCCATACATAGATTTAAGAAGACTTGCCCACTTTTTTCTTCTAGATGAAAGATTTGAATCTGCCTCTATTATCTCTGTGTCCTCATCTTTGAAGCAAAAAACTTCCTCTCTAACATCGATACCAGACGTTAATCGTAGGTATAGCTTGAGATAATAATCTGTTACGTGATTATAAAAAATCTCATCAAGGATATCCTTAGATTTTCCAGTTGTATTAGCACACGTTGGCATGAGCTCTTCAGTTAAAGAATCTAGGGTACCATCGTCAGCAATCTTTTCTCTAAAGTCATCAGAATAAGCAGTGCCCTGAAACGTTGTTCCCACTCCATATCTATCATATTTTAAAATTACTGCGTCATTAAGCATATCATCTATTGTCTGACCTTTAAAATACTGCCACGCTGAATCTATCTCTTTGGCATCCGAATATGAAGACATATTTCTCGAGGTTATTGGCCACGATCTCCTTCCATCAAGCATGAATCGTTTTAGATCAAATAGATATTCTACTGGGACGTCAGCTGTGGTCTCTGTTAGAAGATTTCTTTTCCATAGTGATATCTTTACAATTGTTGACTCGTTGAAATCTGGATCAAGAAGAGATCTTGAAGCGGCTCTCCTTAAAAATTCCACCAGACCTGATGGCAAGCCTATTGTAAATATCCTCTTTTTACCTGTATCCTCCGAGTCTAAAAATCCCTTTAATCGAGATGCTGTTCCAAGATTTTTTGACGTGTTAGGTATGACTGCTGATGAGGCTGGGAGGTATGGATATGTTCTATTTGTCTGTCCAAGCGCGCTATGAAGGTATCTAGACAACCTCACCTGATCTGGAGTCAATGATGAAAATAAAATGGAGCTTAATTTCGGATCTTTCTGGATAGCTTTCATCTCTTTTATTAGATCATTCGATGTGGATGACTCACTAAATGTTGAGACTATGTCATTTACTGTGTCTTTAACCCTGTCACATATCTCAACGATATAATACATGTTATTCCACACATTAACCTCATATTCCATCATTGTGATAAAATATTTATAGAATAGATCTAGATTCTCCTCTACAGCGTCTCTGAATCCAAATCCGCTGGATGGATCCCACTCTCCAGATGTTACTTCATTATAGTCAGAACCTGCTATCGTGCTTGTCCTTTCATCCGGATCAAGACCTTTGATATCATTTGCATTCACCAGCGACCACGCAGCTCTTCTAGACCATCCGATACGGAATGTAGTGTCTGGACTGTGACTAGCTCTCGGAATACAAAGGGTTAGAGACTCCTTAAATATAACAAGAAGAATTATCCAGCCCATCATCACCCTGCCATATTCATCTATCTTAAGTGTAGATGTCTTATCTCCTACAGAGACATCCTCGTCAACCTCATATCCGGATATAACTGACGTCTCCCAGTCAGAAATTGCATCACGGACATCATTGATTAGATAATCAACGCCGCCGTTTGTCGACATAGGACCTTTATCGCCTAATAGCATATCGTGTAGCTTCGACATGGTATTCCAGTCTCTTCCCTGACTGAGATATGAAAGCTCCCACGGACCATTGTAATCGCATGTTAATCTTTCACTACCTATATCACCCGAAGGATCTGATCCGAAATAGTCTGCCCAGTTAGTACCTTCGCTACCATATGCATACAAATTAAGAGGTGCAGTGTCACTATCATATCCGTTTCCGTAAAACTCTATTGTATCTGGATTCTGAGCTCCCCTATTCGTTGACTCATCTAGACCAAATGCATCCCATATGGCATCTAGATAAATTGTAGCTGACGCCTCTAAATTCTCCTCATTATCGTCTGTATCATTTTCACTTTTTCTCATCTTCGACCAGATCCACTTTAGTCCAGCCCACGCAGCTTCTGGATCCATAGCAGATGCCATCATAACTGCATATCCACTTGTCTCTCCGACTCCGATTCCACCGTCAGAAGGTGCATAATCCGACTCTACTCGTTCAGCTATAGCCTCATAGATCCGCTGAAATAGAGATGCTGGATTATTTAGTGAGTTCCTTCCCCTGTTGCTGGCCTGTACCTGACCGACAAGATTTATTGACTCTGCATCATCTTCTCCTGATGCCCTGGTGGTGCGGCGGCTTCCTCCGCCTCCGGTGAATGGGATGCCTGGGAAATATGTTTTGCAAAAATTATACATTGAAGACTCTAGTGTTTCAAGGTCAGATGCAAGCTTTGTAAATCTCTTTATGCTCTTTGTCACGCCTGACTTTTCATTTTTAAAGAATGAGTCTGCGTAATAGCTCTGGCCTGTGACCATTTCACTATCGCCAGAGCTTGTATCTCCCCACCCTTCGTTAAATGTCGCCACAAACTGTCCGTTTCCAATTGACTTTCTAAATGCATTTAACGATATCTTATCTCCCGCTGTCTGTGAGAGGTCAGCTATATTATCCGCAGATTCAGACACTCCATATCCTATTAGTGATGATATTCTTTTCAACATTCCGCTCGAGAATTGAGTTATTCGACCGGTACCTTCGTTAACTTCGTGCTTAAGCGCGCAGTGATTCATAAAATCTCTAGCCACCATATAAAATGGCTTA
>Ga0098047_10000160_pt1 | contig 26499 bp, 30 predicted proteins | sample 12_taG_FD_92585 | JGI IMG/M metagenome (GOLD analysis project Ga0098047, IMG submission 92585) | Marine viral communities from the Subarctic Pacific Ocean - 12_ETSP_OMZ_AT15267 metaG | ecosystem: Environmental > Aquatic > Marine > Oceanic | place: Subarctic Pacific Ocean | collected 2015-01-16 | reverse complement strand
TCTATCTTAGCGTTTCTTTCCTTTTGTTTTAACGCCTCTATTTCTCTTTTGTACGCTTTCTCTTCCTTTAATGCTGTTTCTACCTTGCCTATCCCTTCTACAACACCAGAAGCATCTACTCTCGGATGTGTAGCTGAAAAGGTTTGGGCTAATCCTTGACCCTCCCTTGAAGATTGTGGTACATAATTAGTTGCCATTGTTAAAATGTTGGGCGTTACCAGTTGTAGCCATTCTACCATTTTTATTTAGCTGAGGAGTTTGACCTCCCCCTGCTGCTCCAGCTAAAGCACCTACATTACCAGAGGCAAGACCTATTCCTGCTCCCCATAAGTCCATTCCCATCTGAAGGTTTTGTGCGCCTCTCTGTGTCACTAATTGGCTTTGTAGCATTTCGTTTTGCATAGAAGCACCTAATGTGTTTTGGTACTCTGCTAACATTTGCTCGTAAGGGAGTAGCTTGTTATATTGTTCAGCCTCTGATTCTGCTTGAGCTAACATTTGCCCTATAGACATTCTTTGTTGCTGCTCCATCTGAGCATCTGTAGCTGCCATTTTTTGTGAGGCATCTGCTGATTGAGATTGGATTTGACCTACATTTCTTAAACCTCCTCCAAGTGAAGACACATCTCTTAATGCTGATGCCTCTCCTCTTGCTATATTTTCTTGTGCTAATTGCTTTTGCTCAGAAGTCATTCCTAAGTCTCCAGAATACATTTCAAGTAATCTGTCAACCATAGCGGTTTTCTGAGGTCTTTCGGTTGCGTCTAACTGCCCCTTTAATTCACCTGCCCTCTGCCTTTGTTTAACAGCGAACTCTTTTATTTTCTTTTCTTGCTCGGTCTCTCCGAATATCTTGCTACCTATGTTGTATGCGCCATAAATAGGGATGGCGGCTGTAAGTAAGTCTTTAGCTTTTAAGTCTTTTGTGTTCAGTGCGCCTATTTGCATGAGTGTAGTTTGCTACAAAGATAATAAATATCTACTATTCGTCATTAGATAGGTTACTAACTATATAGTTTACACCTATCATAAATATTCTTTCCTCTGATGTACTATCGTTTTGCATCTCTATCTCCATTGCCACATCCCTTAAAGGGTCTCCATTAAGTAATGGGTCTACTACATTTGGAGTGTTTGAATCAAAAAGAAAAGCAGCGTACCATTGGTTTTGGATATTCTCAAAATCATCATCTATCAGATTACTTGCTTGACCGTTTTCTGTTGTTATATTGGGACATTCCCATTGAGTGGTGCTTTCTTGCTGTATAGTCTTATACATTTTTGGGTATGACGGATTTTCGTTTGCTACCACTTTTACTTTTGCGGGGTAGTTAGTTCCGTAGAATTGACCTCTCGTAGTGTTGCTGTCATGTAGATAAATCTTACCATACTTAAAAGATACCATTCCTATTCCAGCTTCCTCCATCCATTCTGGCTTATAATCCCACCTACTTATCCAAGCCTTTGCTTCTTCATTAAATGTAAGCACACTGTAATTACATTTCTCAAGTAATGCTATAGTATATGTGTTTGTTGATACAGCGTCAAAGGTAAGGTTTAGGCTAAAGTTATCTCCGCTATCTGTTACGCTTTGTACCGATGCTGAACGAACAACATATTCAGTGGATGACTCCCCAGAAACATTCATATATATACAGAATGTAGAAAGTAGTTCGCTATCTAAATCTGGGAACTTTGACTTAGGAACTAAAACAGTACAAGATGTAGTTGTCTTATTTGTTGGTGTAATATCCTCTACCCAATTTTCATTTGTAGAAGATAATGTCAACTCATCAAAGTTTTTGTTGTAAACAAGCCTTACCCTCTTGTTATCTTTCACGCCAAATAAACTATTAAAGAATCCCCTCATGCCAGAATCACTGATAGGAGTTAATCCATCTTGGGATAACCTTATAACAGAACTGCGTAAAGTATCAACAAAATACTTACGATAACCAAAAACAGCGAAAGACTCTGGGCTTGTGCCAATACCATATTCCGCAGGGTAATACTGAATCGGATTAAGGACTGTATTTGTTTGGTAAGTTTGTTGGCTACCATTAAGAAAGAATTGCTCGTTTATACCTATTTGTCCTACTTTGTTTTCTTGAAAGATAAACAACCTACGCCCCTCATTATATATATGCTGTATGCTCCCGTATTGAGTGTCGTATTGCTCTAATGATGTTCCGTAGAATGTACTAATACCGTTTACGTTTGTCTCTGGTATGTATGGCTGAGAATAAACAATAACCGTATCTCTTTCTTTTTCTGTAAAATTATCATCCTTTACACTCGCTCTACCTATGCTTGTTGCAGCACTGTCGTAATAATCAGATAAGTTATAATCCTCTACAAGCTCTGTAGTTGCCGTTACTGGCGTTGGTGCTTTATCGTAAGCTACGAATGACCTTCTTTTATAGTAAGCGTCTCCAACATCATCTAAGGATATTATTGCGGGTAAGCTACTTGTTTGGTCTTGTGTGTTGCCATTATGCAACCCATTACTAATACTGTAAGTATGCCCTATTTCGTAATAGAACTTTTCGGTTGATGGTGTCTTTGGTCTTCTTATTTCAAAAAGATATTTTGCGCCATCTGTTAAATGACCTGCTCCATTATCGTAGTTGAAATATATTTTCCTTGTTGTTGTTGCTCCTTCCTCACTCAATATATTCATAGATGGAACGTCTGACTTAACATAAGTACCTCCCACGCTCTCTATAAACTGTATTATATCTCCATCTTGAAATGTATACTCCAACGGTGTGCCTTGATTCCTAAACCTAAACCTGTACAAATCCTCTAAACTAACAGACCATAGGTTAGTTTCAGTTTCGTCTGTAATCTCCCCTATAAAGTAAAGGAAATCATCAAACGATTGATTCTTTGTATAAAGAATAGAATAGCTTTCTGCCCAGCTTGGAGCATCGTTATATATCTCTATTTGAGCTGTTACCCTGCCTCTCGTACCTGTAGATGTTAGTCCGTCTATAGAAGGAGATAACCCTTTTAATTGTGGCGTTGTTAGTGCCGTTGTGCTTCTCCCTTTTCCATCGCTATACTTTATAGCAAACTCATGAAGCCCATCTCTTTTAAATGTTGGTAAGGACTGAACTTCCGCTAAATTTGTTGTGGTTACAGAGCCGTTAATAGCGCATGAAGTAACCGCTGTTTGGTTGCCATTTATACCAATTACATTCTGCCCTTGATATATTCTTACTTTTGTGCCTACAGAAGTTGCTGCAATACCGCCTAAGCCATCAACCTTCGTGTCTATTGCATTTATAGCATCTGCAATACCTTTAGCTACATTGGTGTTTGTGTTGCTGCCTATATCTGATTCTTTTACAATATACCCTATGTCAAAGTCTTTCGTAGAGCTTGACAATACAACTCCATTAGAAAATACAATATAACTAAGTCTTATTGTAAACTGAAAGTAATCAAATGCTACAGGTGTTGTAGTTATCTGCATACTATCAAATGTAGGGTCTACAGAAAGCGGAGTGGCTACATCTGGTGATGAGTTGTTTATTTGAATACCATTGTTTGTTAATACATCTGCTGAAGCATCAACTGTATTTGTACCACTTGGAGCTGAGTCATATACTAAAACTCCTACTGGAGAAGATGCTACAGGGATTTCATTCTCTGTAAAAGAAACATTACTTTCTAAGTTTATACCAGAAACATCAAATCCATCTATGATATTCGCCATAGCAAGCCTATTTCCATTAATAATATCTAAGGCTTTTGCTTTTTTAGGAACAAACGTCTCTAATTGAGTAACCTCTATTGGGTCTGCAAGGGTATATATCTCGTCATTCGCAAAGTTAAAGTCTCCGTAAGTGTTATTACCTCTAGTAGTAGGAGCGTCTATTATCTCTTGCCTTGTTACTGTTTGTGCTAAATACCAATTAGATGTTTTTACCTCATCACTCTCTACTCCTTGAGCGTATATCTCTACCTCTTTTACATCTTGCGGGGGCGTAGGGATTGATAGTATTATTTCGTTATCTATAGACACATCTTGGTTTTCAGTAAATGCTGACTGACTATCTATTGTAGGTATTGGCGATTTACTTATAGTGCTAAAAACACTTCTCGTATCATCATTATACACATAAACAGTTCTAAACTGCCAAAGCTTACCTACAAGGTTATTATACTTCTTTTCTGAGTTAGTAGAGTAAGAGCATAAAACAGGAACATCTTGAGGTGCTTTTGCTATATCTAAAAGAGTCCCACTCGAAAGAGGGTCGCTATACTTAGACAGGTTATCCAAGTCAATCCATCGAGGCTCACTGTTATCGTCTGTGTATATTAAAAATCTGTTATCTAATAAGGCTACTGAAGTAATGTAATAATCTACACTAAATGCTAATTCATCCCTGCCTGCTGTATCTCTTAGCACAAGAGAGATGTCGTTTGCTTGATAATCGTATTTTAGTATGATGTGATTCTTCTCACTATTATATACAAAGTAATAAACATTCTTATTTACTTTATCATCATAGCTGCCAATAGCAATATTATGTCCGTCTGGTAAGCTATAGTCTATCTCTGTGTTTCCTTTTACATTTGACAGTGTTAGCTTATTGCCGCTTTGATAGTCTGTTATACGCACATTATACGCATCTCTATACGCATTTTGTAAGTACCTAATATCAGAGTCCTTGTCAAGACCCTTTAAAAAACTAATCTTTTGTGTTGGCATTTACAGTCCTTTTGGTGCTAACGTAAAATTCTTTTTTGAAACTTCTCTAACTTGTGCTTTTGTTGATGACCCTATTCTTATTGCAGCCCATATCTTGCTGTCTACATACTTTCTCTGTAGGTCATTTATCATTCCAGCACCGTATTGCTTATGCTTTCTTCTCTTACTTACCCAATCTATGTAATTTAATATAGGCTCTTCTAAGAATGGATGCACCCTAAAGTCTCCATTTACAGTGGACAAATCAGATACATACTCCAATACTACATTAGATTGGTTTGTGATGGTTGAAAATTCTATTCTTCCAGCGTCATAGTTGATATAAAACTGCCCAACTCCTTGATGTCCACCTATACCATAATAAGCCCCTATAACCTCTCCATTTCTGTAGTGTTGATGCCAAGTATTAGCAACTGAAAAACCTTGCGCTGTTGTCGCTGTATTTAAGTTTGTTGAGTTGTTTTGGTTAGTTGCTACATTACCGCAGTCATCAAGTTTCTTTATTATGTCGCTATTTTGCCCTAAAGAAACAAATACTCCATCTATAATAACACCTACTCTTATTTCCTTTATGAAGTCTGGCGGAAGTGCTACAACATTAGTAGACTCATCCACTTCTAATTGTACTTTTTTTGGTGCGCCAGAAATATCAAAGGTCAAATCTCTAAGACCGCTAATAGCATACTTCAAGTAGAATGGGTACTTATGAAGAGAATCCCTTTCTTCTTCAAGCATATAATCCCTTACTATTTCGTCTAAACTTCTACCTACTTGTGTTGCCATAATTATTGCGATACATTATCAGATACTACGTCCTCGTTTATTTGTTTTTGTGTTGAATAAAGATTAACAGCTAATTGCAGCATCTCCGACTCAATACTACCATCTACAGGAAAGTAATCATCAAGAGGAATATCTTCTCCCATTGCCAGCATCCTTATTGTAATTGGTTGGTCTTTTGACAACTCATTTAAGAAAACTATCTTATTCCCGTCAAGGTAGTAAGCCATATTGCCTCCCAACATACTTGATAAGCTCTTTAAGTGCATTGCCGAGAAGCCGCTTGTAACTGGTACAAACATATTTTCTTCAGAGCCTTTTGGGAATACATGATAAACTCCCATATCCCCTATCAAAGAAATCGGTCTTGCTGGTAGCTTTATAACATACTTGTTTAAATTCTTGTCAAAATACGCTTTGTTGTCATAAAAAGTAGAAAGCCAGTTTCCGTATATAGAATTTGTTTCTACCTTATTCTGAAGTATCTCCCTTTTAATTAAAATGTCTCTTGCTTGAGATATAGCTAAAGCAGCCTCCTGTTCCCTTAACTTTCTGTCATCAGTAGTTGTTGGGTATAGAATGCTTATTAGCTGTTGTGCGTATCCTAACTTCGTTATCATTAGCTTATTTCTTGTTCTTTAGCAATGCCGTACTGCACTAAATCTTGTCTTTTTACTCTTATTCCTAAAATCTGACATATCCTGTAGATGATGTCTGTTGTTAGTTCTTTTGGTAATTCAAAGTTAACTGAAGTTGCAGAATCGTAAACAGGTCTACCAGATACTGTTGTGTACTTCCACTCTGGGGTTGTAGGGGTTTTTATATATGTTAAAACCAGATTATTTACATCTGAAGGAAAAACTTGAAAAGAATCATTTCTTATAGCCATAATAGGGAATCTTTTACTTACAGGATTCACCTGACTGCTTAACCTAAATCCTACCTCATTCTCTTTTACAACATCAATATCTCTTTCTTTTGATTCGTTATCTACAAAATACTTCACTCTTGCTGTTGAGTAATAAAGATAATCAGAAGGCTGAACAACTACACCAGAAGAAGAAACCTGTAAACTAACTACTTTCTTTAATGATGACAGATTATCAGAAGAGATAAGACCAGATTCAAAAATCTTTCTTTGAGCTTTTATTTCGTCTAATTGAGCTACCTCGCAAGCATTATTGAAATCATTAACAGTAAAAGCTCCAGTTGACTGAACCTTATTGCTTATTAACTCTACAGATGTCTTTACAAAATTTATGTCTATTGCCATTATTCAAATACTTGCTCTAATTCGTCATTATAATCTATAGCCCTTGTCAGCGTCATTGATGCATCCTTATGCCTTATGTAGTCTGCAACACCCCCATAAGTAGCTGATATTGTTACCGCTATAAACTTGCCAGCGGTGAGCCTTATTTTTGTTGGAGTTGTATTTAGTGTCATTAACACCTCATCTTCTACAGCAGCTCCTTCAAATGTAAAACAAGGGAATGACCCTACAACCTTGCCAGTCTTTATTTGCTTGCTAATGTCAGAAACTGTTCTTCCTAGCGTTTGGGCTGTTTCTACAACATAAACTTTTACTTTGTACTTCTGGACTCCAGATGCTCCAGATAAATCAACAACATTGGCTAATGTATCATCATTTGTGGCTTTTACCACGATTCTTGCGTTTAAAGTATAATATCCAGCGGTAAAAACAGAACTATCTATAGTTTGTCCTAAAGTAAATAATACAACTCTTTCGCTTGTTCCTATAGCCATGCCGCTATCTATTTTACTTTCTTCAAATAATCTTGCTGTATCTAAAAAATACCCATACTCGTTGTTTTCAAATTCTGAAAAATTTACATCATGCGTATGACTTGTAGATGTTACACTATTTGATGAAGTTCCTGTTATTGTACTTGGAGTCCCCATTGTTATATTGCCTGTTCCTGTTATTGTTGTGAAATCCATCCCGTTCCCTGCTCCAACTTGAGTTACAGTGCCGCTTCCTGTTGCGCTTATTGTAGTGCCAGACATCGTTAGTCCAGACCCTAAAGATATTGCATTTATATTGCCAGATGAACCTCTTCCTAACAATTGACTTGCTGATAAAGCCACCTCAGACAAATTTCCACTTCCTACTGCTGTTCTTGCAATCACACTATTACCCCCAACATTCTGTATCTTTGAATAAGTTATAGCATCATCTTGAACCATTGCTGTTCTAACACTATCATCTCCTATTGCAAATGTGTTTGCTGAAAGTGTAAGCCCTTGTCCTCTGAAGTATGCTGCGCCACCTCCACCAGTGCCAGCAGTATCGTAAAAATGCTTCTTCGTTCCGTTATCCCACTTTAACACAAATCCATCTACTCTCGCTGAAGTGTCTACATCCGCAGCCCAAGAAACCCTTGTGTCATTTTCTATCCTATTAGTCACATGAGATTTTACAGCCTGCTCTGTTACTAAGTCATTCGCATCATTCCCTGCTAAGGCAGCATCATTAGATACACTATCTATTGCGTAGTTGTTTAATGTAATTGCATTTCCTATAACTGTTGATGTTAACGTTAATGCTGATGATGCTCCAGTATTTGTTACAGTTAAGGTTGGGTTTATATTAGTCATTATAGTTCTCCCGTTTACATCAAGTTCAACGGAAGGTGAAACAGTCCCTATCCCAATGCTATCAGTAGCGTTATACACAGAATTGCCACTAACACTCCAGTCACTGTCAGTAACAGCAGAAGCATTGATAGTATCATTTGATATTGTTATGTTTGTTCCTGCTACATAGCTTGGAGGAAAGTCTATAAAAGAAAGAGTACCTGTTCCGTTTGTTGATATTACTTGACCGCTTGTACCATCAGACAATGGGTAAAGTAAGTCAGCCGCCTTCAATTGCCCTGTTCTTACTGTGTCTTCAACTACTATTGTTCCGCTATTTTTTATATCTACCCTTGATACTGCGTTATCAAGAAGCCTCATTGATGTTATATTATTTCCAGACCTCGTGAAATCAATAAAATCACCTCCTCCTGCTCCAGCATCAGTTATAGCTTGTAGTCTTAGCGTCTCTGTCTCTCCTCTAAATTGCCATCTTTTATTATTTAAAGACCCGTCAGATTCCTTTATCTCAAATACAGGAGTATTGTTTTCTAAATATATCTCATCACTTGCCTTTACTATTTCCGCCCAAATAGTATCGTTTAAATCAAGCTTACCAGCAGCAGAAAGCACAAAATTACTATCTACGGTTAGTTGTATCTGTTGAGAGTCTAATGCCTGCCTTAGATTTGTTACCTGCCCAATAGGAATGGTATCTATATTTGTTCCGCTTGCTTTGTATAGATACCCATCCTCGTCTATCCTTACAACAGTACCAGAGCCGAACAAGCCACTCATCTTTATACTATCAGAGAAAGACTGGTTAGCAGTCCAGATATAAGATTGATTCCTTATATTTTGAGATTGTACAACAGCCGCTGCACAAAATAGAATTAAGATTATAAGTATCTTTCTCATGTCTTATTTTAAAATTACTATCTCTATTAGAACGCTTGTTGATGGCGTTGTAGAATATGTTATTGTTCCTGTTGTGGAGTTGAATGTTACGTTATCCTTCACCTTATCTACAAAAACAAGGAAGTCTTGCTGAGTAGAGGTATAAACTTTTCCTTTCAAGTCTATATCTGTGTATGTGGCTGCTGGGGTTGTGGCATCAGTAGTGTACTGGATAACATTTCCAAGAGATACAGAGGCACTTGATAAAGCACTTATTACCGTTGGAGTTCCGCCACCACAACTTGTACAGCTATCGCAGTCAGTCAAGTCTTTTATTTGTGATATGTAATAATTTAAATTATCTGTACTTACTACTCCGCAATTGTAAGCTGTTCTCATTAGGTTTACGTACATAGAGATAAGTCCAGCCTTTTCTTTCATTTGCTGGTATCCTATTACGTTCCCCGCTATTTTAGCCGCATACATCCTATCTTCAAACTCTTCTATGCAGCAGTGTATAGTGCAAAGCCCTGTTGGGTCTTGAACTGTAGTTCTTTCTGTATCCTCTATTAAATCTATAAGATTTACAGTTAGGTTGCCTGTTCCAAAGTTATTTGTTGCTGACGCTAAAATATCACTTGAGTAGTCGTATGTCACCTTAGCCTCTAACTTTGTTACTTGCTCTCCTGTGTAAAACTGATTTGCACCAAGCGTTAAACTCGTTGCGGTTGTTTCACTTGCAGCTTTCCCTGCATCTGAAGGCGCATTGATTTTTAACCTAAAAGAATTAGGAAAAGAAGTAGCTGTTGGTGTCTTACTATTCTGGATGTAATTAGTGCTGTCTACAGCCTCAAAAGATGGTGCATTAGGGTTTAGGTCTACTGTAACGCTTAAAGCTCCTGTAACAGCATCATATTGAATATCCATTGTTACCTCACCTGCCTCAAAAAACTCATCACCATTACCTAATGTAACGTCTGAGTAAAATAATGTGTAGTCTAACTTATATGTTCCTTCTACTAAAGTCCCATCAGAATTTAAAGGTAGTGTTATCGGTGTTGATATACTGTCTGCTCTTGTTGCTCCATTAGCTCTTTCTATATCTGCTTGTCCACTTGTGCCATCCCAATCTGCTAACGTAGCACTTGAGATTAAATTATCGTAAGAAGCGGTAGCTTCATTATTTACAGTTAGCTTGAAAGACCAGTAATAGTCAGAGTTTGCTGTAGTAGCAAATGCTGTAGCCCAATCTGTCTCATCCTCGAATGTAAACTTTGGTGTGTTTGCGGAAAGGTCAAATTGCCATTTTAATTCGGCTGTTGATAGAAGTTGACCCGAAGTAGGTGCTGCCATTTTCTTTTACTTTGTTTGGTGCAAAGATACAAAAAACAGATAACAAAAAAGGCGTACACAATTGCACGCCTCTTAAGTTGAATTATATATACCTAAATTATTTTGTTAGGTAGATTACAAGTTTAGCTTTCGCTCTATTGTAAGCATCTTCGTTTTGAAGTAAGTATTCACTTGCAGCCTCATAACCTCTAAGTGTACTCTCTTCCGCTAAAAGCTTTTCGTCATCTAAAAGGAATAAAGCTCCGCTTCTATCAAAAATACCAGCCTTAGCCTTGTTTTCTTGTATTACCTTTTCTATTACTTCGGTTTTACTTAAACCCTCAAGAACATCTACTGAACTTTCTATAATCTCTTCTTGTGATTTAAAGTTCTCGTATCCGCCTTTTTTGATTCTTATCCTGTTTCTTAATGCTGATGTTAATGCTTTGTCATTAATCATTTTTTCAGCAAGGATTTGAATTGGGTCAGTTCCCTCTGGTGCTGTTGCGGCTCTTGTGCCATCTTCCCACTTAATTACAAGGTCTCCCTCTTTTTTAAGTATTCCAACTTTAAGCGCATCAACAACCTCAAGTTTGTAATGGTTTAGGTCGTTAGCAAGTACAGCCTCGAACTTTTCTGGGTCTTGAGATGCTTTGTCCATTACGGCAAGCTGAACCTCTTCTTTTGTTCTTTCAAATACATCTTTGTAGTTTAAGCCCATAAGAACAGCAACTCCTTTTACATCATCTTCTTTCATAGTGAAGATTTTGTGGTTTCTTTCTGTTTCTTGCTTTATCCAATCTAAATGGTCTTCAGATTCTTTTTCAAGATTCATCTCAAAGAACGTCCATCCGTTTGTGCCGTTTGCTTCAGCATTTTCAACATTGTTCTTTGCTTTTCTTAGGTACTCTAACAACCTTTGTTGTTTATGATTTACAACAAGGTATCCATCTTTGAACTCTGGCTTTTGCAGCCTTATTCCTTTTCCTATTCTAAAGTCCTCCCAATTAAATTCAGCGTTCTGCTCGTCTACCCATACTGACTTTTCATAAGGCACATACCTCATTAATCTTCTTGAGTCGGTTTCCGAATCAAAAACTTCTTGAATTGCTGGAATTGTTTTGCTTGGTGGAAATGGAATGTCTGGCATTGAACCTCCAGAGTTTTCTTCCGTCAGTCTAAAGACTGTGTAATCCTTCTTTTGTCTTGGCATTTTATTTTGATTTTATTAAACTTATTGCAAATATACTACACCCCTAAAATATAGGGTTTTAAAAAACAAAACCCCCTTACAATTAAGTAAGAGGGCTTTAAGTTTGTGTTTACGTTAGGCTTACGCTACGTTTGAATCGAAAACTCCAAATCTGTTCAGACCGAATACCTCGAAACCTTTTCTGTCTCTCATGTTGATTTGTTGAGCATCAGTTTGGTTAGTTGAAACAGCACCAGCAGAACCAGTAACCCATTCTTTATAACCATTAGACTCTCCATCAACTGAAAGGTAAACCATTCTCATTGTAGGTACTGAAGTTACTTGTCTTCCGTAGTTGTAAGAAGTAGTGTTTCCAGTTGGAATTACTAATCCTAATTTAGCGAAAGATGAGTTAGTAGCACCAAATGAATCTGGGTCATCAAAAGCTTGTAAAGACTTGTAGTGGAAAGTTACTCCAGAACGGATGAAGTGGTCGAAACCAAATCTTACTCCTCTGTCTTCTCCTCCGATACCAGCATACTGGATACCTCCAGCTTTCATTCCTTCAGAAGTTCTGATGATGTCATCAACACCAGTGATAAACTCGTTTCCACCTACTAAAAGGTTTTCACTTGCTCCTCTAAACTTCTTCAACTTAGCAATCATGCTGTCAATATCAGTAATTGATAAAGAACCAGCAGTGTAACCTTCAGTGTTACCGTTTGCTTGCATAGCTGGGATTAAACCTTCTGTTTTGAAAGTGTTAGCTAAGGTAGCAGTAGAAGTTACATCAATCTGATTACCTGCAAGGAAAGCAGCTTCTATTTGATTTCTATGAAACCTTCTTGTGTTCATGATGCCTTGTACATACCAATACTTTGAACCATTAGGCATTGTGATAAATGCTTGCTGACCCAATGAAGCACCATTGATTTCGTAAGTGCTTTTGAATGTTTGGATGTAGTTAGTATACTTGTAAGTTCTAACTTCTCTTGAGTTTGGCTGACCAGAACCCTCTGCAAAAGCATTACCACCAATAAACATTTCTGTAGAAGTGGTGATTGTTGGGATGGTGTCAGAAGATTTTACTTTTTGAATTTTAATCTCACCAGCAGATAAACCATCAGCAGTACCCTCTCCTACCACTTGAGTTTCAACAGCGTTACCACCTACTACTGGAATCCATACAGTATCTCCAACTTGAACATCAAGTTTAGTAGATGCTGACGGAGTGTTAGAATACCAAGTTTGAGAACTAAAAGGAATATCTCTTGTGTCTGTTATTGCTATTACAGCTACAGACCCATCGTTAGATGTTTCGGCTGATGCTTTTACAAGTTCCTTTAATCTACCTTGCTCAAAGTGATTGTACTCGTTTCCAAATACAGCCTCTTCTACTTGTCCTAAATCTTCAAGTAAATCCATGATTCCAAGATTCTCATCTCCGAATGGTTCTACTAATTGTTGCCTTACGTCTGGTGACGCTTTAGCGTATACGTTAATTAAATCAGACGATGTTAAATAATTTAACTCGTTATTCGCAACAAACGATGTTGGTACGCCTTGATTTACTCCTATTCCTGAATTTGCCATTTTTTATTGTTTTTGTGTTTTACCAAATTGTTTTATTCTCTTTTGCAAATTGTTGTGCAATCTGCGAGTAGATGTCATCTGATGGCTTATCTCCAGAGCGTGTTGAAGTGTTTTTAGTTTGATTTTTTAAACTGCCGAACTCCTCTTCCTGTCCTTTTGATTTAAAGTTCCCACCGATTATCTCTACTATTTTGTCTTTGTTTAAAGCTAAATGAATAAATTCCGCAAGACCTTTCTGGTCTACTTCCCCGTCTTTCATAAAGTGCCTGTCGAAGAATGTGGAAAGGTTTTTTAACTCTTTCTTTACCTCTCTCTTTTGCTCTGATGTTACATCAATGTTTACATCTTCTCCAAGTACCTTTAGATTTACTTTGTCGAAATCTTTGGTGGCTACTTCAGCAAGCTTATTAAACCCTTGTTGGATTTGTTCGGCTCTCTCTTGTTGCGCTGCAACCTCTTGTTGTTGAAAGTCCTTTATTGCTTGTTCTACATCTTGTGTCCTCTGTGATGGGTCTGGGAGTGCAAGTTTTTCTTGTTCACTTTTAAATTCTGATAATGCTGATTTTGCATCTATCTGCAATTCCAACATAGCCTCTTTATACTCTTCTGTATCAGTATCTTCGTCAAACAGATTAGAATACTTTTTGCGAATCTTAAACTCAACCAACTCATCGTCACCAAGTTCCTTGCGCAGTTTGCGCCTCATAAGGGTTAGTGCGTCAGAAGATTTCTTGTAGTCGTAAGAATCAAAGTCTTCAATTAAACCAGACAACGTTTTTCTGTCAATGCTTACTCCTTTCTTGTCATACTCTAACAGTTTTTGAAGTAACTCATTTTGAGTTGTCGGCTTATTTGAAATCTCTTCAAACTCCTCCTTTGAAATGTAGCCTTCCTCTTTTAGCTTTGTTTTAAACCTTTCGTCAAAGTCATCGCTTTTCTGAATGGTTTCTGTCAAAGAACTTTCTTGAGTTGGTGTTTCCACCTCCTCTGTTTTATTTTCTACAACTTCAGCGGGAGTTTCCTCCGTTTGCTGAGGTGTTTCATTTTTCGGTTGCTCAACCTCTGGAGTTTCCTCTTTTGGTTGTTCGTTAGTTGATGCTTGGTCTTCTGCCAAAAGCCTCTCTAATGTGTCAGACATATTGTATTAAATTGAATTTCAAGTACAAAAGTACAACGGGTAAAAAATATAGGGGTTTTAACTCGCTGGAGAAGGCACTTTTGGCTGCCTCATTCCAGTCGATTTTGGAAATGCACCTTGTATGCTTTCCCCGCTATCTTTACTCTGCTCTGCTTTTTGCGCCTCCTGTGTGGCTAACTTTATCTTTTCAAGCTCACCCTGCAACTTATTCATTTGTAGCTTCATATCTTCCACAAAGTCTTGTGTTGACTGCTTAGACTCAAGTGCTGCTTTAAGCTCTATTTCTTGTGCCTTAACTTGACCTTCTAATTGCTTGGTCGCTTGCTTTTGTTGCTCTATCATAGCTGCCGCTTCTGCTTGAGCCTGTGCTTGTGCTTGACTTGCTGCTGCTGCTTGGTCTCTTTTCTCTCTTTCGTATTGACGCTCATAAGTCTCTAGCCACATTTCAGCTTTTTCAATACTACCATTCATAGCAAGTCTTCTTACCTTTATTGCGTCACTTGCCCTTATTACTTGCGCTTGTAGTGCATACGCTATTTGGTCTTCAAGAACTTTCATTTCGGCTGCATCTGGCTTAACAGAAATAGAAACTCCAATATCCATTAAGCAAACATTTTTCTTTAATGCTATTATATCTGTTTCTGTGTAGCCTATTGCCATTCCAAACTCCTCTACCTTTCTTCCATTCTTCAAACAGTCTTGTATCATTAAAGCTATTTGCTTTGATGACCTACCGTATATATTTTCAAACGCATCTTGTATAAATCTTAAAGATGTGTTTCTTACTAATGACTTTATTTTCTCAATCCCTACTAATGCATCTTTGTCTGGACTTGCTATAGTAGACATTGGTATCCCTGTGAAATACTCTATCTGTTGTAGTAGGAATTGTGTGTATTCTATTATTTGTGCCAACTGGCTTTGTGCAGGAGCAGGAAGGTCATATACAGGATTTTGCTGCAATGGTCTACCATCTTCAGTTCTTGATGCATAATAGAATGTACCTGTGCTTTCAAATATATCTTGAAGGTCTCTTGGTTGCATATTTTTTATTCCAAGTCCTGCGGCAGCGGCAGCGGCTGAAACAACATCTACAGCAACGCCTTGCGGTCTCATTTTTGCAACTAACGCTTGAGCCTTTAGCTTATTGATGATTATCTCATCGTCAATAGGATTTATACGCTCTACAATGGATTCATTTGTCATGTCGTATATGTTTGGTGCATACACTTTAAATCCAAGCTCTACATCGCTCTTGTTGCGTTTGTCTCGAACCATGTTTCTCTGTAGTCCGTAGTCGTAGATTATGTTAGTCCCTACTACCCACTTGCCTTCGTATATATTCTTTACTCGCTTTTCGAGTATCTCATTCTTTTTGTTTTTAGGCTTCCAGTCTTTCATCTCCCTTAGCCTGTATCCGTTACCTTTTGTTGGTACTTTTTCTTTCTTAATGGTATCTGTTGAGATGTACTCGAAGTCTAATACTTGTATTTTAAACCTACCCCAAGGTTTTGATGATTGGTATTTATATGGGTAGTATTGGTCATTCCAACTGTTGTTCCACTTTGCATTACCTTGTTTGCCTGCTACTGACTTTGCTACTTGAATCAACTCATCAAACGATAGTTTTCCTGTAGCCTCAAGGTCTGCAACTTCCATATCTAATATCTCTCCAGCATACTTTATTTTTCTGAAGTCTGGAGATTCACTATAAGATGTTATCAGCTTTAATGGGTCTATATACCTTCTTTGGATGTCTCCATTTTCGTCATAGCTTACCCTTAGTCCTGCGATAGCAATTACCACCAAGTCAAAGTACAGCTTTTTCCTTACTTCGTCATCATCTGTTAAATCGTTTATGTACTTTATTCCATCCTCCATAGCAACGCAATAAGCCTGCTTAAAAGATGTCTTCATAAACAATTCTATTTCTTCAAGGGAGGCGAAGGTGTTTTCTTTCTTCATACCCTGCATAGGGTCTATACCTGTTTCCTCTATTATTTGGTCGGCTTTCTTAGACATCTCATAAATAGCTATGAGTTTGTTTTTTTCTTTATCTGCCTCTATTCTTGACTCTGGATTTAATGCGGCAACATCTACTCTTTGCCCTTGGTTAGTTAGTCCTCCTACAATATTCTGAACGAGCGATGGGATTATTGATGGCTGCTTGTAATTTAAGTTTAAGTATGCACTATTGCCGTCTGGCGTTACTACGTTTTTAAACTTGTCTACATCCTTTCCTCCTGTTGCTGTTCTTCTTAAATCTATAATTCTTCCATACTCACTTTCACCATTCCAAATAGACCTTGATTCTCTATCCGAGAACATCCCGTTTGCTACTTGAAGTAACCATTCCTTTTGCTTTTTTCTTTGTTGAGGAACTAAATCAGAAGGAAACCCGTTTATTGTTGGACTATTTGCCATTTGTGAAGTATTTGTTGCAAAATTACAATTTTCTTATTTCTAACCCCTTAGATGGTACTCCTGCCGAATTTATGATTCTTGTTATGCACTCTAACCCAACTATCTACAGCGTTATTGTTGTAGTCCTTAAAAGTTGTTTTCTTCTTTTGTGCATCCGTCATGTAAGCGGTAACAAGCAGCATCAAAGAAACTACTGAATCATATTCTGTCCATTTATTAGGATTAAACCTAACCATCTGTTCAAGGTCTTCGCTGAAGTAAAAGTTATTAAAAGTGCCGCCCTCTTGCTCCCCTAAGTAGTCATAAACATAAATCATGAGATTATTGATTAATGTCATCCTTTTGTTTTCACCTGTTGTTGCCATCCCATAAACAAGTTTGCTATCGTTTGTTTCGTAGGGGTCTGTCATGAGGTAGCTTAAATGACCTTTATCCTCAAAGTAGTTTATTATACCAGACTTATTGTTCTCTGTTAGTAACATTGAGGAGTAGTACACACACTGCTTCATAATGTCATTGTACATTATGTTTGGAGATGTGGGTCTGTTTAAGTATCTACAAACTACTGTTGGCACTTGGAAGTCTGCATGGAGTGAGATAACATGAGATGCTGCTTTAGACTTTTTTATGTCCTTTGTTTTCATGTGGTCGAATGGGTCAAGAGATGAATAGCAAAGTTTACCAACTGGAGCATAATGCGCTCCTAATCTTTTTTTCTTGTTCACTATCTCTTTGGGATTCCAGTCCATCCTCTCCCATTTTCCATTAGGGCTTGGTATCCAATCTACCTCTCCAAATGGCACGTCACCACGCCAAACAAAATTACCTCTTAGTAGTGGGTCTGAGTCTTCAAATAAAAACTTGTTGTGCTTTTTGTGTGTTATTAGCTTGTACTCGTCAAATGGAGATGTTTCATCTGTGGTAAGGAACATATCCTCCCACTCCATAGGGTGCTTTCTTTTTATAGATAAATAATCTTTACCCTTTTTTCCTTTATACTGAGACTCTATCCATTTTAATCCAACCTCCCAATTAGTGTAACCATTTTCAGTTACCATCTCCTTACCTTTGTACTCCCCAAACCTGCCATATATAGTGGGGAAGAAAAGCCTAAGAAGTCCATTTATCGGTCTTCCGTCTTCATTTATCTCACAACCATCCCATAGTATTTTTGCTTCTTCACCACCGCCTTTCTCCATTTCTTCAACGGTAGAGGTAAGAACAGAGAATCCAACTCTATAAGCACCAGCGTACAAAGCCTGTCTGTTTACATTCCATCTTTCACTCGCGCTACCAGATGTATATTTACCTACCTCATCAGCAAGAATATAATTGAATACTTGTGAATCTAATGTTGTTTCTTTTGCAGGGTACGCCTCTATCTCAGAGTTTAAAACTTCTTTGTACTCCTTTTTCTCTCCTTTTGAGCTACGTCTTTTAGGCTCTCTAAACACAAGCCTTCTGCTAACATCTGTTTCTCCTGTATCGGTTGGCTTTAGAAATGATGGTAGTTGCTGCCAGCAATCTACTATTCTCCTTAAAACTTCTTTGGCATCATCATCGTTTTTAGATTGTAGTGCTGACTTGTATTCTTCATGTGAAATTGTCTCAAAATACATATCAGCATTTACCAATTCCGTCTTGCCGCTACGCCGCCCTCCATAAAAAAGAAACCCATCTGCCTCTGGATTTTTCTTTGCAAAACTGGCAACGTAGTGCCAATCTCTGTTCATGTCTGTAAACCTCGGATTACCTCTTACAGGTATATATGTACCATCTGCGGTTTTCTTTACTGTTGGTATATACCAGTATTGAAGCATGAAGTAATGCGTTCCTGTCACATACTCAAGCTGTGTCTTTTTTGTTATCTCATTGTAGTTGTACCAAAAGAATCCTTCTCTACGTCTGCCCCACTCTTGATGTAAGAACTCTGTCTTTGTCATCCTTAGTGATTCAAGGCGATACATTTTACAGTACCAATCTGGGAACTCGACTATTTCATCAAGCTCCATGTTGTCTATTTTTTTAACCCACTTCCTGTCGTAGTATGGGAAATGTTTGTTTTGGTCAGCACACAGATAACCACAAATCTTACTCTTGTCTTTTGGTTTTTTTGGCAGTTCTATCTCGAAGTCAAAAACACAGTTTTCTATTTCCTCTGAAAGATTCCTAACTTGCTTAAAGCTGTCATAGGCTTTTGTGGAGGCTATCCTGTATGCTGTGTTTCCTACCTCTGTCATTTCTTCTTAATTGCAAAACTCTCTACTGAGCCTTCCTTAACCCCAAGTCTTTTGTTTTTTGCTTCCCTCATTATCTCTGGGTCGATACGAGTCAACATCTTTTGCATACTGTCTTGTATCTTCTCTCCTTTTTCAGAAAGCTTGACAATTAAATCAATAACGTCTTGGTCGTCTTTCTCTTTTATATCGTAGTCTACATTCCTTATTTGGTTTGCCATTTCTACCTGTTGTTCTAACAGCGCGAGATAAACCAGAGCTTCAGACTTACCATAAATCAATTTTAAACGCTCTCTCGCTTCTTCTAATGAAAGATTATCTATATCTGATGCCTTCATACCACAGCTAATATATTGTCGCTTAAAATCGCTTTAAATGACTTTTTGTTATGTTTAAATGGAAATCCCCCTACAAAGTAAACTTTATTACCTACTAAAGATTCTTCCTTTCCTTCTACCACTTCCCCTATTCCTTTTGGGGCGTACTTGTTTGAAACGTGAATACCGCTGTCTAATTGAAATGTATTACCAAGCACTTCTACTTCTACAATGGTCATGTCATTCATAACCTCGCCTGTTGTAATGTTTTTGATTACATGGTCTTTCTCTATGAATACTTTTTTTATTCTGTCTATTGGGTAGTCGTGGTTTCTCCTAACTAAGATAATGTCTCCTTCGCTGTATCCTTTGAAGGGTGAGAATGTAACCTTGAATATCTGTTCGGCTGCTTCCTCCTTTTTTAGTGTTTCGATGATGTCCGACTTCTCAGCTTTGTCTTCTAATATCTTCTCACAAACAAGTCTATTGAAAGACTTTATGATAATGTCGTCTTTATTGTTTCCTACGTTATCTGTTTTTCTGTGTATCTCTTTGAATCCTATTATCTCCTCGTCTTTAGCGTAGTAATGCTGCTTGCCGAAGTATTCAGTTTCTCTGTCTGATACTTGATGTTCAAAGATTACTGTTTGTCCTTTCTCGTATGGCGCATCAAAAGAAACAACGTCTATTGTTCCTTCTTGTGGGCATCTTTCGTACTCACTTCCTTCCTTTGGAATTTCAAGAACAAGACCACTTTCTGTGTGTATCCTTTCTGGTAGCTTTTTGTCTACCTCGATTAGACTGTAGTCAAATGTTATCATTGTATTTAAATTTAATTGTATTGCAAATATACTAATTACTATGTTTTGTGTGTTTGAGATGTTTTTGTATATTTGTTCTGTGGTTTTGGGTAGCTCCCAAGTAATAGGGTTTATCGTTCCCCCTCCCACATTTACTTTTTGGAGCGATTGAAACTTTAAAAAACGACAAGATGAATGCATACTCAATGCTCGGTCAGGGCAATTTCCTAATGGCCAACAAATACATAGCTAAAGAAACCTCTCTTAACGCTGCCATCCTTTTAGCAGACTTACTTTCAAAAAGAGAGTATTTCATAATAAACAAAGACTTATCACGCAATGACTGGTTTTTTAACACAGCAGATAACATTGAGTTAGATACTACCCTAACCAAGCATCAACAAACAAAAGCTTTAAAACAACTTAAGGAGGCTGGATTTATAGACTACAACAATAAGACTGTCGGCAACAAAAGACAGTTTTTAATTTTTGATGTCTGTCTTGTTTCATTTCTGAATGGCAGTAATGACGGAGTTAAAAGCCAGAAGTTAAAAAAGCGGAGTCTAGAAGTTAAAAAAGCGGAAGCTAGAATTGAAAAAAGCGGAAGCTCATATAATAAGAGTATAGAACAAGAACAAAAAAATAAAAATAAACTAATAACTACAGAAACAAAAAACAAGATACCAGTCGATGTTGCTTTTAATTTGGTTGCTAACGGCACTACAATACACAAGAGTCAAGTAACAGAAGAAACATACAACAGTTTATTTTCTGTTTATGGAGTGGATGAGCATGGAAACATAGACAACACACCTAAGCAAAACAGAACATAAAACACAACCAAAGTTTATACGCGATTGTTGTATATACAACAGTTGTAATTGTATATGTTTTTAGTGCATTAAACGGCACAAAAAAAGGGATGTTACAAATGTAGCATCCCTCTTAGCAGAAGAAAACACCTCCTCTCTATGTTTTAAGGTTTAAATATCCGAAAAAGAAATTAGTTCGCTAAAGTCTGCAAAGAGTCTATAGAGAAATCTAAATCAATCGTATATTTAGGTGCGCCATCATATTGATAAATGATAGTCGATGTACTGTCGCCATTCTTGTTCACTCCACTTACAATAAAAGCTTTGTTTATCATAGCTGCTGAATCGCCATAAATAACAAACTGTTTTGCTGTGGCTGCTGTTTTGATAGCATACATAGTTTCATTAACTGGAATCACTTCTTTACCTCTCTCAGAAAGGTACTCAACAACAGAACTTGTCCCGCCAATGTTAGTGATTTTAAAGATTGTAGTTTCTAGCAATACAAGAGAATCTCCAGTTGCTGTTTCTGTTACCTCAACAAGCTTTTGTGCCGAAGAAGAAAAGGCAAATACTACTATTGCCACGAATGTTAAAATTAGGTTTTTCATTTTTGCTTTAAAGTTTATGCAAAGATACAACAAACAAAAAACCCCAACTTATGTCGGGGTTTCTTTTGTGATTACACTAAATCTAACTTTGTCGGCTCTTTCCTGAGCCAATCATATATCGGCTCTGCCATCTTCTTTATGCTTAAGCCTACATCAGCTTCCTTTTCTGCTTTTACAGACACCTTACCGCTTTGTACGAGGTTTAGGATGCTGTTAATTGACTTCTGTTTTAGTTCAACATCTACTATTCTTTGCCTTAACTCTCCGACAAGAGAATGTAGTTTGCTGTTTTCTACTTTGATTTGTTGAAAATTTTCTGCCATATCTATTTAAAATTAAAGTTTACAATAACAATCTGCTTCATGGATAAACTTAAGAGGCTCTCCTTCCTCTCCTTTTATCTCATTTACGAATCTTCTTTTATTTACAAGTAACCTATCTCCAGTGGTGCATTTTTCCACCTCATCTCCAATAGCGACTACTGTTACTTCGTCTTTGTTTTGTAGCGTCCCTATCTCTACAATGATTCCAGATGATGTTTTCTTGTCTTCCTTGCGTTCTTCTTTCACAAGAAGGTATTTTCCAAATGGTTGCATATTTATTTATTTTGAGTACATTCAACTGTTATGTTGTTGCCAGCATCTACAGTGAGCCAAGCAAAAACTTCACCTCTTTCATTCTCTGCGAATATCTGATACCTCAGTATACCGTATTGATTTAGGAGGTTTGTGAGCCAAGAAATTCTAACTATCTTTAAGCCAGCACGTTCCATCCTCTGACCAACAGAATATATAAAAGTTCCGTCTGGCTCAATTATCTTTATTTTATAAATATCGTTTAAAAACTCTTGGTACATTAAATTTTTTTGTATGTTTGAAGGCAAATATATCAAAAAAAATGAAGGACAGTCCTATTTTAGTAAAAAACTTCTCGGAGTTTATGTTAGAATATAAAATAAATGGGAAAAAGTTTATCAAAGAGTTTTTGAATCTTGTGGAAATGTACAATATGCCATTTGATGCAGACAATGTGTATGAACTTTTTGAAAACTGCCACCACGTTTTAGACTTCTATAAAATAAAAACCATGCCTTCCGCAGGTTCATCACCAAGGAGAGTGTATTCATGCAATGATGGTGACAGCTATCTGCCGTTCCCAGACACTATAGATGATTTTATTTTTGACTGCAAGAAGCACTGGAAGATAAACCTGTATTGGGAAAAGAACTTAGTTAAGAGAGACTGGAGAGTGGAGATATAGCATGAAAAAAAACACAACATACAACTTCACTTATTACTATTCTGATGGGTCGTTCCACACATTCACAAAAGAAATACCTGTTTCTGTTGCTAAATATATAGACACACTACAATCGCAGCTTAAACAAATGATACAAGCCACAGAAGAGGAGGACAGGTACAACGCATTATTCCTTGATTTGTTAGATGAAAGCAGACTTAACTGAAAACACAAAGACATTTAAAGAGTCTTGGGAAAGGGATTTAGCCGAGTGCTTAACAGAAGATATATTAGAGGAGCGTCAGTTAAAAGCAAGAATGGCAAAGATAGACAAGTTGGTAAATAAGATGCTCCTAACAAAATCAGCCCCTAAGCTATTCATAAAAGAATACCTTGAAATAATAGAAAGTACCCCCCTTAAAACAGTAGACGAAACATTTACAAAAAAGACAATCAAATGGAATTTAACAAATACGGACTAGAAGAGTTTATATTTAGGGTAGGCTCAAGAGGAATGTGTAGGGTAAGGGCTACAGATGAGTTAAAAGCAAAGACATCGCTGTTATTCTGCCTGTATCTACACAAAGTCGAGAAGTACGTTTTAGGGATGTCTAAGGAGAAGAAAACCCAATACCTACTACATCAGTACGGAAGCAATGTAAGGCTGTTAGGAGTGGAGGATAGCCCCAGTAGAGCATACCCAGACGACATAAGGCTTGCCGCTGATTAACTACCTTTAGTCCACATCCTCTTAGAGATGTACACATTCATTTCAGCTTGACTCATATTCTTAAAAGGCTTACCAAAGTCTATCAGCTCCCAGACATCTTTCAAGGTTATATGCGCTGTGCTTCTATTTTGTCTTAAGCACCAAGTATAAATCTCCACCTGCTCAATAGTCCATTTTTTAGGGTTCTCAAAAAACACTTGAACGTCACTATTCCTTTTTATACCAAACATATTTTTCATGTCTACCCTTGAATATCCAGCGGAGGCGAGCATTCTGTAAAGCTTACTTCTTTGAGTCCATAAAATATCTCCCATATTTAACAAAAATTAACAACAAAGATATGGATAATATTACTATATTAGCCCAATGAAACTTTATTATGTAGAATATTTTGATGGCTACCAAAACGCTCAAGAGTATATGTGGGGTCATTCATACGGTCATATCGAAGAAGTGATAATGACAATGAACAGCAACAACGAAATAAGCTCTATTGAGTTTATAGAATACAAAAACAAAATAATACAATCGGAGGAATGATTCAGATAGATATAGAAGCTCAGTTAAACTGGTTGAAAAAAAACGAGTTTACCCTTGAGGATGTAGGGGAAGGAGACACAAAAGTATATATGAAGCCATTAGGAATCTTTACGCTTGTTGCTGAGTGTAGAAAAGAAGTGTTTACCTATTCAACTCATGTTAGCTGGAATGGTACAGACGATAACTACGCTACATACACATTTAAAAGATTTGAAATATTTCACGACTGTTTAAAGAAATTACAATGAAAGCACAACCACAAGACAACAATAGGGAATACGAGCTATGGGAAGATTTCTTTAGAAACAATTCCGCAGCAGATGACGAAATACTTAAAAATATGGGTACATTTGACAGAAAGTTTGACAGGAGAAGAGCAGAAGATAAGGATATCCCTCCATACTACACAAATCCCAAGGTAAGAAAAAGGATAGACTATAGGCTTGAAAAACTAACAAAAGAAAACTCTAAAGTGTGGAAAGACGAGAGTAAGCTAAAGGCTATCAAACAGAATATAGCTGAAGAAATAAAAAAGATAGACCCACTATACTACAGAGAATTATTCCCAGAAGATAACGCAACAGAAGAATGGTAAACATAAAGATATACGCCCTAATAATAGACATCCCAAAGGAGTCAGAGGAAGATAAGATACTTGATAACTTAGGCATTCCAAGAGAAAGTAAAAAAGAAGCAGAATACAGCGACTACCTAACAGAAGCTTGGATAGACGAAACAAAAATCATGTGCCTGTACAGAACATCAGATAACTCCAAAGACTGGATAATGTCAATGGATGGACTGGCTCAGATAGACATAAAGATACCTGACGAATCCGCCAAAATACTACAAGGGGTATTTACCAATGATAAATAAGCTGTACATAAGCACAAGAGGAAAACTATCAAAAGACCTCCAATTCTCAGATGAAGTATACACATACCTCGTAGTAGGAATACGAGTAATATACCTAAGAGGAGAACCAGAGGCTGGATTTAAACTAAAAAAAGAATGACTGACCAACCGTTTAATGAAAAAGACCTATTAGACTTAGGCTTCGAGAAAGAATACTTCGGGAATGAAAATGAAGAATACTTTCTGTTTTATGAGTTCTTCCCAAGCAATGTATACATAGACCTACAACTACTATGGGAAGAAGGATGGGATTACTGTAACCTATTCCCCTACGATAAAAAGGTAGAAGGAATGGAAAACGTAACTAAACTGATAGAGGCATTTAAAATAATAGCATGATAAAAGAATTTGAGAGAAAACAAATACATTGCCAAGCAGACAAGGACTTCTGCAAATGGTATCCTAAATCAAAATATGCAAATATGTCCTTTAGTGAATTTTGCAATGCCATTGAAATTAGTAATAAAAAGTAATTATGCACGCACAGGAACTACGACTAGGAAACTTGGTAATAGAAAAAAATGATTACCATTTAGGGGAAATAGAAGTTGAGGTACATCAATTAGACAACGAACAAATTAATTTCTTTGATGAAGATGGGTTTGAGCCAATACCACTAACAAGAGAGATAATAGAAAATAAATGTAAGTTTGATTGGGGGGATGATGACGACATAGGCATCTCAATAGGTCATAAAGATTTCCACTTTGTTATGGGAGACTACAACTACTACCAATACCTCTCACTAAACCCAAGAGGATGGGAACTGCAAACATCCTACTCAGATGAATCTGGATACGACTACGGTATAATAAGAAATGAAATAAAAGAATTTACACTACTAAAAATAATTGATACCTTAGCAGAGGATAATCCCGTAAACAAATAACAATGAATAACGAGATTATAGTAGAGTAAACCCCGCTAAATAAACAGAGGAAATGAATAAAGCACTACTTCTTTTGTTATCCCATTAATACACCTTTCTGTGTAGGGTAATACTTAAAATTTCCTGTGTGGTATTTAAAACCCTTTATGTAGATGAGGAGGTGGTACTATACCTACAATACACGCCCCACCCCGCGTCAAACAAAAACGATTTCCAATTGACTACCCCACATCGCCAAAAACAACAAAGCATAAGCAGATAGCTCTTTTTTTTATGCTCTTTTTTTCCAGGGGTTTCACCTGTGGAGAAAGTATAGTTTGCCCTTGATATTCAAGTAGTTACAAAAGTAGCTTTTTTTGTGTTTTTAGCCTTTTTTAGGGATTTTTTTGTGCTTTGTGGTTGATAGACTCAAAAAAGGTAGGGAAAAGCTTTGTAAGTGAGTAAACAGGGTATAATACCCAATAAAATAAACCCCTCTAAACCTTGTATAACTAATTTTTTAGTTGACCAATTGGCCATTATTTAAATGGTTCTATCTACTGAACAATAGATTTTTAGCTATTGATTCACTGTATTTTTATTGGTTTACTCTTATGCTTATACCTTATTATATGTTTTATCCTTTTATGTTTTCTGCTCTCTTTACCTTTGTTTGTATTGCCGCGATTTTTACCATTTACCATTTAAATAATCAATTTACCGTTTATCATTTTATTTTACCATTCATACCATTTT
>Ga0098047_10000158_pt1 | contig 26674 bp, 32 predicted proteins | sample 12_taG_FD_92585 | JGI IMG/M metagenome (GOLD analysis project Ga0098047, IMG submission 92585) | Marine viral communities from the Subarctic Pacific Ocean - 12_ETSP_OMZ_AT15267 metaG | ecosystem: Environmental > Aquatic > Marine > Oceanic | place: Subarctic Pacific Ocean | collected 2015-01-16 | reverse complement strand
ATGAGTGTGAAAAAATATTTAGACAATGGTGCATGTTAAGAAAAAAAGTAACAAAAAGTTATTTAAAAATTGATTGATATTTTGTATAATTATATTATCGCCTTGTGTCAGAAAGTTATTTGAGACATTTTCCAGGTTAGATTCCCGGCTGGGCGACCATTTTATTTAGGATAATCATAAATCTCTATCATATCACTGTAATACCATTCAAACATGTCTCGACGTAATTTTGCCATGTAAGTCTGGTTTTCAGCTTTACGCCTTAAATTGTAAAATATCACACCCTCTGCAAACCCCGCTTTATCATGTCCAACCTGTTTTGCCATAAATAAACTTTTTAAGTAATGCTCAAACCAATCACTAAGATTTTTAAAATTAACATCGTGCTCATGAAAAGATCGGTATTTTAAATGTTTAACAGACTTTAAAAAGGGATACCAAATGTGATTGGCTATATTATAAGGATTGCCCTGTAATTTAGGACCAATGATTTCGCCTGCCTGTTCTAAGTTATCTTCAACGTAACCCTTCTGTATTGCCTGAAATACACCCTCTATGATAAAACTCTTCCCCTTCATAATCAGTAAAGGATTAATAACGTTCTTCCTGTTCTGCAACGCCACTAATCGACCCTCTTCTGTTTTAATCTTGACATTAGTGCCGTCAAGCTTCTCAACCGCAATCGTATCAGGATCATCAAATACCCACTCATAACCAGGATTGATTTTGTTAACCACAAGATAAACTTCAGGTTTGCGTAACTGTAATTGGCGTCCGTTTCTTTTATGTTGCTCCTTATTAACAGAAAAAGTTTCTCTAATGAAAGGACATTGAATCTTTGGGAAATCAGTAAGGTATTCCATAACATTCTCTTTTGTTTATAATAATGATATTGTATCCTTCATGCATCGAACCCACGAAAATTATACCTACAATACCATGCTCTAACATATAAATAACAAAAAAAAAGACCCCCAGAGAAACTGAGGGCCTTCATATTTGTTGGCAGGGTATTAATGGGACGAGGGATGGTAACCAACTAATATAGAATATCATTATGTTATTTTAATTTCAATGTACAATAGTATATTAATTTGTTATAATATATTAGTTGATCTGTAGATCAGTGGTAGAGCTCCGTAGCCAGAGTGCATCGGGTAACATATGTTAACTAATATAGCTTTGGTTCAATTACAAACAGTATCAGCTAATTTTACTATATCTGGATATAGCGCAGCCCGGTAGTGTGCCTGGTTTGGAACCAGGAAGTCGGTGGTTCAAATCCATCTATCCAGACCATCTCTTCTAAAAAAAACTTGATTATTCAAAAACATTCGTGTATGTTCAAAAAATGGCTAAATTAATCATCGCAGACAAAAAAATGTTGGATTTTGTTTATGAACAATCCGCCCTAGGATTAAATCATAAGCATATATTCTTTTCGCTAAATATTTCAGCTGATACATTCTATTCCTTGATAAAAAGAGACCCAGCTTTTTCTGAGGCGCTTAAAAAAGGAGATGCTAAATACCGCGAAGATACCCTGAGAAGAATAAAAGAAATGCAAGACAAGGATGACAAAAATGCCGTCACTTGTCTAGCACTAAGTTTGAATAGACAAGAAAAAATTGATGGAAAGTATCCTCTGTACTCAGAAGAAACACTTGAAATAATGTCATCCGATGACTACTCTCCAAGACAAAAGATTGTCGCCGTCATGAAAGATAATGCACAAGGTAGAATTAGTACAAAAGTGATGAACTTGGTTATAGAGTCTATTTCTAAATATGCCTCCATCATTAACCAAGAAGAACTCAATAAATTAGCTGAATCTGTCGCTAATCTTGAAGAGAAGATTAAGAATAAATAGGACGTTATTGTGGCAAATAAACAGTTTGAACCACAAGAATGGATCGTTGCTTTCTTTGATAAAGGTGAAGGATTTTTTGATAAGTTTCTTTGGAAAGGAAGCAAATACAGGCATATTGCTCTATTCTTTAAAAGAAAGTTAGGTTGGTATATGATCAATCCCCACCCTAATTATTGGAGATTTGAAGAATTAGAATTAATGGCATCCAAAGATTTTGAAAAGCATATATTTTTGATAAAAAATTGTTTTTGCTGGATGAAAGTTTTAGTTCAAGAACCAGGAAGCCCCGTTTCTCCTCTTATATTGCCAACTTGTATTGAAGTTGTTAAAGGTTTTATGGGTGTTAAATGTGGATCCTGTATCAGTGTGCATGGATTTTACAAGTCACTATTGAAATATGACATAAAAAGTAATTATAAAATTATTAAGCATGAGGTGAAAAATGGGCGGAGGCGGAATTGATACGAGTGCTCAAGATCAGCAAATTGCACAAGAAAAACAAAAGCGTTCTGATAAATTAAAATCGCTTGAGCAGCAACGATTTCAGATTATAAAGTCTGAAGGAGCGCCTATATGGAATACTATCCAGAAAAAACCTAATGAAGATGATCAATTATGAATTTTGAAGAATTAGATAGACGTCTTAATTCAGCTATCAATATTAAAGAATTGTGGTTAGAAACTTATCTTGATGTTTATCGGTATGTTACTCCAAATCGAGATGATAGAAATTTATACGGGGATTATGTCAATGATGCAAAATCAAGAACAATTGACATTCATGATCCAACGGCAATGCTGGCTGCTTATCAAAGAGCTAATGAATTACAAGGTCTTATTATTCCTGAATCAAGAACCTGGGGAAATTTTGAGGTAGCAAAAAATATTTCTAATCCAATAAATCAAATCGATTTAGATGATTTTAATTCAAAAATTAATGATGCTCTCAATTCTTCTGATTTGCAGGTTGCTTCTGGAGGTGCTTTTTTAGATCTTACCATCGGTATGGGCGCATTGTATGCCAGATCTCCAAGCGATGAGATACCATTATCGTTTAAAGCTATATCTTCTTTAGCTGTTTATCCTGAATTTACAACAGAAAATCTAATTGATACTGTATGGACAAAACATGCATTAACGGGTCGTCAAATATTAGACAATTATAAAAAGTATAAGGGAACCCAAAAATCCGTATTACTATCAAAGCCAGAAGATGTTTTTTTTGTATGGATTGGAGAAGTAAAAGAGAAAGATAAATACTTTACTTATACTGTATTAGATTCTGATAGACTAACTCCATTGTTTGAAGAGGAAAAGTCTTATAAAAGATTTACTATTTTTAGAGATAGAGTAAGGCCAGGAGAAGTTCAAGGCAGAGGAATTGCTATGGATTTATTTCCTCATATAAGAGACCTAAATACTTTGGTTGGCGACTTTAAGAAAGTTATGGATTATAAAGCAAATCCTCCTATGTTTTATGATACATCAAGCAAGTTCAACCCGTATGCCGTGCAAAACAGTATTTCAGGTGCTTATCTTCCAATGGTTAACGGAAGACCTCCTATTGAGGCTATGCAAACACCTGAGGCTCCTGAAGTTATTGAAATTATTCGCGATATGAGAAATGCAATATTAGAAGGATTTAAAATAGATGAGCTTGGTGATATTCAGTCTCCCGTTAGAAGTGCAACAGAAGTTAGCATTAGAGAGAATAGAGCTCAAAGGACCAGCGCTACCAATATTGCAAGATTAATACTGGAATTTCCTAAAGAAATTTACAAAACATCTGCACATATATTAAATGATAGGCAGTTACTCGGAAATAAAATTGATATCAATGATAAGAGGCTTAGATTTAATTACACATCACCACTATTAGATATTCAGAAACAAAGCAATCTAGCTTCTTTGGAGCAACTTACAGAGTATATACAAAAATCATTTGGCGAAAATGCGGTGCTTTCAGCATTCAATTTAAAAGAGTTGATTCCTTTTATTAATGAGAACTTTAATTTGCCTCATAATATTATTAATTCTGGTGATGACATACAATCCGGAATAGAGAAAGTATTGCAACAATCACAGCAGCAACAGCAACAACCCGTACAGCCAATATCGGCAGAGCCAGTAGCCTCACCGCAAACGTTGATTTAATATGCTAAAAAAATTATTAAAAGATGGAAAAATAAAATTATCAGAGTATAGAATTTATACATTATATAGTTTAAATGATGATGGTGCTATTTGGTTAAAAGAAAAAAAAGATGAATTATTTAAAGTTTCCGTAAGAAATGATATTGGTTCTTTAGCTTTTTTAGAAGGAAATAGAAACGTAATAAAAGAAATTGAATATGTATTAGAAAAAATTGAACAATTGATTAAGGAGCAGCAATGAGAGAAGGATCAGAAAATAATCAAGAAAATGAAAATACAAAAGAAATAGACTTCAAATATAAAGGTCAAAAAGAAGCTGAGCAAGCTTATTCTGAATTAGAGAAATTATTGGGAAAAAAAGACTTTGACATGAAGGAAATGCAGAAAAAGCATGATAATGACCTATTATTAATTAAAAATGAGTACGGATCTCCGGACTCATATGACCTTCCATCAGGAATAGAGCTAGATAATGAAATAAAGTTAAAGATGGATGATATAGCGAAATCAGGTGAGCTTAGTCAAAAACAGTACAATATGTTAATTAATAAACACCTTAGTGAAAGTCAAAAGCAAGCATTAGCTTCTCAAGAAAACTTAAAGAAACAGCAAGAAGCACTAGAAGCTATTGATAATTATAAAGAAAAGAAGGAAAAAATTGATATTTACATTGACCAGAAATTCTCAAAATCTTCTGGAGATGTCATAAAAGAAAGATTAAAAAATCCAGATTTCTTTATGGATATGTGGGAAGAAAGAGAATCAAAAGTTCAGAGTTCTGATATTCCATCCGGGACGCCTATTGATAAACCGTTTAATATGGATGAGTTATTAAAGGTTAGAAAGGAAATGAATAATAACCCACACAGATTGGAATTAAAAGATCAATATTTAGAGCTATTGTCAAAAAAAGCAGCAAGCAATAAACGAGATAGTTGACAAATGATTGTTATTTGTGTATTTTTTATGTTATATGATGTCTTCCATTTATAATGGTACGAGATATTTTATCGCTTTATAATTAGTCCATAACTTAATCAGTGGGTACCTAATTGATAAATAAGAAATTATTCATTAATTAGGAGTAAATTTATGGCTATTGATTTAGCAACTGCGAGTGAGCTTTTTGTTACAGAGGTTCAAGAGCAAGTACAAAATAATCGAAGCTTTGCTGGTGCAGTAACAGAAAAACATGGTTTAGAAGGGCAAACAGCAAACTTTCCTGTCGGCGGCATTGGTGAGATGGCCGAAACTGGTTTCGGTGGTGGTGATATTCCCGTATCAGATTTAAATGAAACCAATGTTCAAATTTCAGTTGGAAACTTTCATTATAAGACCAGTATTAGTGGTGGTTATAAGACGTTATTTTCTTATGACAAGATCACTGAGAATGCGAAAGAGCATGCGTTGGCTGGAGCTCGTCAATTGGACAAACTTCTTGTTGATTCTCTTTATAATATTGGTGGTGGTATCTCACGATTTGAATCAGTTCCCGTTAACTTTGGTTCTATCGCAGGGTTAAGTGTGGACAAGTTATCAAGTGCTACAGATCGTTTATTGGATTCTGGTGTTTCGTTAATGTCCAAAAAGAATGCCTTAGTTCCTGCACTAGCCAGAACTTCATTAAAGCAAGATCCTCAGTTTTCCTCTTGGGATTACAATATGGATCGTCCCTTAATGAAAAATAAATTACCGAGTTATCTTGATGTTGCATTTTATGCAGTTGGTACTGCTGGTGCTAATGCCCTTCCTAGAACGGGTACTGGAACCACAGGCGATCCATTTGTATATAATATTTTGGTATTAGCTGAAGATTCATGTCGTATGGTATTCAACCGTGAATTAACTAGCACGATTACCTGGGTTCCTCAGGATGATCGATGGGAGCTTGTTACAAGCCTAACGGCTAGAGCAGGTGTTATTCAGGCTGCTGCGATCAAGAACATCGTGGCTAACGTCATAATCACACCTTAGGAGAATTGATAATGAGTAATTTAATTGGGTTATACCCTATGGCTAATGGAACACTAGATGGTGCTCCTCAAACTTGGGTAGCAAATACGAATGATTTATTGTCAGCAGTTGTAGTAACAGGTTATTTCACTGATAAATCAGATTTTATTAATGGTAATGATTTTGTAAATATTATTGTTGATGAAGACGGAACACCGGCTTTGGCTAGAGGTAAAATTGTTGATACGGGAACTGCTTCAGCGCCTATTTTGACATTAGATACCTCTGAAAATTCACCGTCTGATTTAGATTTAACAGAAGGTAATATCATTGTTGGTAATGCATCTAATGTAGGGACCGCTTTAGATGCTTCAACGGATAATGCATTTATTATCGGTAATGGTACGACTGTTACTTCAGTTGCTTTAACAGGTGATGTGAAAGCAACGAATGCAGGAGTCACGGCAATTGGTTCTGCAAAAGTATTGTTAGCAATGCTTGGAGCGGGCATTACGCCATCTCATGTTGCTAGATTTGGTGGAACAACTACGTGGGCAGGCGCTGGTACAACGTATGCTGCTACTGTAACCGGTGTTGCTGCAGCTGATTTAGTAATGGCGACAGTGAAGACTAAAGCAACAGAAGCAAGTTATCTTGTTGCTGCAGTTCCTACTACTGACACTATTACATTTGAGCTTTCTGCTGCTAATACATCGAATGATGCGGTTATTATGTATACTGTTTTTAATGCAGCATCATAATAGGTGTTTCCTTGAAAGATTGATCTATTATTTATATAGTTGGTCAATCTTTCATTATTAATAGTATGTAGTAGCAATAAATAATAATTATTTGGATATGATTTATGGCTACACAATTAAGTATTGTTAATGGTGTTTTAAATGAGCTTGGCGAAACAGCTGTTAGTAATATCAGTGATTCTGAACATGCGACTATTATAGATCAAAAAGTTGATTTAGCTTATAGAAGATCTCTAACAGATACTAATTGGACTTTTGCTCAAGAGTTTGTATCGTTGGCAAAAACTACAGATACCGGTATTCCAAACTTTCCTTTTGTATATCAACTTCCTGTTGGATTTCAAAGATTAGTAAAAACAGATAATTTAACAGATTATACAATTTTAAAGGATAAAATATATTCTATCCAAGATACTTCCATTAATATATTTTATATTGAAAGCCAGATATCATTTAATCTTTGGCCATCAGAGTTTGAGTCTTATATTATCTATAAGGTAGCATCTGAATCATCCCTTGTATTAACTAATGATGTTTCTTTAACTGAATATTTAAAAAAAGAAGCATTATCTCAAAAGAATAATGCTATATATGACAATTCAAATAGAGAAGGATTTAGGGATGTTATTCGTAATAAATATGATAGAAAATCTCAGGTATTATAATGGCATATGTACGTCAAGATTCTTTTCAGTTTGGTGAGATTGATGAAATAAACTTCAATGAAACAAGTTCGCCTTTCTATTTGAAGTCATTAAAGTCTGCAAAAAATATGTTAGTCAGTAATACGGCTAAATTAGTGAAGAGAACAGGATTTAAGAATATAAAATCATTGTCTGATGAAACAATTGGACCAAAATTAACAGCAGATACAAGAATGTTTGGGTTTTTTGCAGAAGATAATGAATATTATATTATATTTGCAACAAATTTAGAGTTTAGTTTTTATAAAGTATCAGATGGATCATTTGTAACACCAATTGCAACTCCATATGTTAATGCTGAGTTAAAAAACATTAAAGATACAAATGGTGAAAACAATATTATATTTGTTCATCCGGACAATATTCAAGCAAGGCTTGATGAATCAGCAGGAACTTTTACTTATACTCCTTTTTCTTTTGCTCAACAGCCAGTATATGATTTTGGTGACGTAAATTATAACTCTGCCGTTACAACTATGGCTGGAGGAACTACAGTTACATTTACATTAACTGTAACTGGTGTGACTACATTCACAACTGATTGGGTTGGTGGATTAGTTATAGGTGGTGGCAACAATATTAATGATCCAATTGGATATGGTGTTATTACGAGTGTGGTAGTGGGTGCAAATACTGTATTTACAGGCACTGTAAAAATTGATTTTAAAGATGGAACTTTTTCTGGAAGTGATTTCTCTATTAGAAAACCTATTTATTCAGCAACATTAGGATTTCCATCTGCTGTTATTTTATTTCAAAATAGATTATGGTTTGCTAATACAAAAACATTAAAGAACACTATTGCTGGATCAAAAATAAATCAATTTGATAATTTTGATGTAGGTATTGGTAGAGACAATGATGCAATTATAGATACGTTGGGTGATACGAATGCTGGAGAGATAGAGTTTTTAAATTCTGGAAAACAGATTGAGATATATACTAGAAATTTTGAATATGTTTCTCCTCAACCAAATGGTATTGCTCTTACACCGAGCTCTTTCACAGCAAGACTGCAATCTTCTTATGGCGTAAGTAAAGATTTTCAACCTATAAATTATGGTAATAACAGTTATTATATGGGAAGAGGTGGGAAAAGTTTATTCAAATTTGAGTTTCAAGGATTAGGAGAATCCTATGCGAGTGAAAATATTTCATTTGTATCAAGTCATTTGATAAAGAGTCCAACATCAAGTGCTGTTGTGCAATCAACAATAAACTCTCAAGAAAATTATTTATTTTTATTAAACAATGACTCAACATTAACGTGTTATCAATTCAGTGATGCGGCTGCTATAAATTCATTTACACCTTTAACATTTGGTGATGAAACTAATGTTAATATTATTGATATAATAGATATTGATAATAAATTTTATATGCTTGTTTTTCTAAAAACATCATCAAAATATATATTAGCAAGATTTGATGAAGATTTTTATCACGATTTCTATCAAGTAAAAACATTACCTGCTAATGGCGTTATCACAGGATTAACAGATTATGAGGGATACACGGTATCAGTAGTTTTTGAAGGACAAGGGTTTGGGGATTACGTCGTTAGTAGCGGTCAGATTACGGTTGATAATCCTGATATGGATACAGGTGATTGCACTGTTGGCTTAACATATAATGTAGAAATAAAGCCACTATCTCCTTTTGACGGTGCAAAACTTACAGACGCTTTTAAAAAGACAAGTTTTATATATATAGATTATTTTAATAGTTTAAATTTTAATGTAAATGGTAAGCTTGTCCCATATAAGACATTTGCAGAGATACAAGCAGGAGATGAATTGATGCCAAAAACAGGCACAGCGAAGATATCCACAGCAAAGGGATGGCGGATAACCCAAGATATTGAAATAACACAATCAAGTCCATTACCGCTTTCTATATTATCCATATCATATCAGATACAAGGAGATTTAATCTAATGGGAGTAGGAGCTTTAATTGGTTTAACTATTGCAGTTTCAGCCGCAAAAGGTGTTGAACAAGCTGTTTCAGTTAGTAGAGAAAAAGATGCATTAGATGAGCAAAGCAAAAACAGTCAATTACAGTATTTGCAAAAATCAAATTCAAGATTGTCTCAATTGCAAAATTTACTTGCTAAACAACAAGCGGTTGAGACAACTACAGGTCTTAACCTAGGAAGCGCAAGTTTTAATGCTATTGCAAGAAGTACTGTTAATATCAGTCAAAAAGAACAAAAGAATTTGGATATAGAAGAAACAAGCAAGCAGGCTGCTATATCATCGGCAAAAAGCAATCTTGACAAATCATTATTTTCACAATTATTTGGTGATGTTGCAGGTGCTGCAGAAAGTTCTGCTTTAATTAATAAATTTAAATGAGTTTTTAAATGGCTAAAATACCCACTTTTGCAAATCAGGATCCTGTTATAGAATCATTACCTTTGAATCCTGAGGGACAAGGAGGAACAAAAATTTCAGACATTCTTGGATCTGTGTCAAGCAGTATAATAAAAGATGCATTATCTGCAAAAAAAACAGTTAGTAATGCAGCTCTGTTTTCTCAGAATTCAATGTTAACAAATGAAAAAAACAATGCATTAACTCAAATACAGCTAAATCCATCAAATCAAGACTCTGTAGTAAATAACTTTAGAAAAACAGTGGACTTGATGAATAGTAATGTTTCTTTATCTAAAGAAGACAATGAAAAGTTTACCACTATGTCATCATCTGCTGTTAATGAAGTAACAAACAAAGGTTTATTAGCAGCTGGAAAACAGATTAGAATACAGGAGTCAATGAATTTTAGGAGAAGTTTTCCTAATACAGTAAATAGCATAATTAGCAATCTTCAATCAAATCCAAAGGCAGCTCAAGCTGAAATAGAATCTACAGATAAATTAATAGCAGATGGATTAATTAATGGGTTTGTTACTCCTTCAGAGGCAGCAAATTCAAAAAAAGTAATTGATTCAGTTTTGTCCAAGCATGAAAGGCTGTTAAATTTTGTTAAAGGTGGTGCATCTCCAATTGATGGGTTACACGCCTTAACAAATATTCATGGTGAATCTAATGAAAATCTTCCTACTCAAGCAGGTACATTTTTTCATTACTCTTTGTTGAACCAAAATGTATCATATGAAGATGCTATAGCAGAGTTGCATAGAGGAAAGGTAGATGCTGGTGTTATCTCTTCATTATCTCCAAAAGATTTTAATCGATATTTATTATCAGCCGAAGGAATAGACAATGCTCAAGCTACAATAAATAGTGGAAATCATTATTCATTTGTACAAAAAGCATTTGATTCACTTGACCAAAAGAAAGCATCTGAACTATCAACATCAGAAAAAGCAACAAGAGATCAACTGTCGTTTTTTATAAAAAACATCAATAATAAAAAGATGCTTGATGCATTAGAAAAAACATCTCATGGTGCTTCAATATTTGGTCAATATAATGACTCAATTAATGCAATAAAAAGTAATGGGGCAATATCAGATCAAGAAAAGCAAAATCAGTTTTCTGATGAATTTTCAAAATTTACAAATAGCATGGTCTCATATGCTCAATCGCTTGGAATACCCTCTGATAAAATTAACCCAATACCAGATTCGTTAGCAGAAAACTTGAACAGCTCTTATAATGAGCAAGTTGATCCATCAAAAGTGTTATCTTTTTTTGATAAATATACCAATAAAAATGCAGTTTATTTGGCAAATTCAATGAAGGATACAATGCAGCAAGAATCTCTTTTGATTGCAAATAATTTAAAGGGCAAAAAAGAGGATGGATTTTCAAAAGATCTTATTTTAGCCACTTCAAAAAAAGCTGACTTTAGTGATATAAAATTTCAAGAAGGAGTTAGTAACAATACAATAAAGCAAGCCATTATGTCTGAAAACAATGATTTATTTTCTTATATAGGATCACAGCCAAATGGTCAAAAGAGGGTATCAGATATATTAAAAGCCTCTGTGAGATATGTTAAATTATTATCTCAAAAAAATAATGATCTTGGTGGTGAAAATATAAGTGATTATGAAAATAGTTTTAATGAATCTTTTTCAAAATCAATAGCATTAGATACTGGAACAAATTTCAGCATTAATAATGATAATATTCCAACCACCCATTCGCAAAACAAAGCGCTTGCGGACTACTTGATTGAAGAAGTTAAACAGCAGATAGTAAAAAACTCATCTTCTTCTCATGCAAATAAATTATTTGATCTATCCCCAGTAAAGCTTATAGATACTCCTGATGGAAATTTGATGGTAATGAATAGTAAAGATTTCCAAATAGGAAAGAAATTTTTATATACATCTGAACTTATGGCAAAAGCAGAAGGATGGGAAAATAAGATAAATGATAAATTACTAACAGATCAAGAAAAAAGTTCTTTGTGGGATGAATACCATCCTTTAATACCGATAGAGCCAAAAGATTTATTTCATCAGGTTAAAAAGGAATAGTAATGACATTATTATCTAATCCAGATCCTTTTGACTCTGACAATCCTTTAAAGCAGATGGAGGATTCAACACAAGAAATACATCCTGGTTTTTGGCGATCCGTAAAGTTAGGATTTGAGCAAAGTACAGATAGTGCGTTGCTTGGTTTGAATCATTTGCAGAATGCTTTACATATTAATAATGATAATACAATGATTCCACCAGTTGCCTTTCAGAATGGTGAATTTAAGATTTCTCATCAATCTCAAAAAGAAGAATTAGATCAGCTTCAGAATAAAATTGATACTTACAATGATATCAAGTCACAAGAAAAAGGATTTTCTGCTGGGGCAGGAAATTTACTTGGTAATTTTTTAAACCCTGTATTCTTGGGAGCTGGCATTATAACAGGTGGTGCAGCAGATATTGGATTAGGCGTGACAGGAGTTGTTGCTAAAAGTGTTGTTCCAAAAATTGCAACAAATCTTGGCGGAAAATTTTCTACAAAAGTTCTAACACAAGTTCTTCCTAGATCAATTAAGGCTGGCGCTTTTATGGCGGGAGGATCGCTTCCATCTGATGTTGCTGAAACTTACAACAAAGATACAGACAGCATCAATTGGCCAAGCACCATTAAGTCTGCTGGTGAAAATTTTGGCATTGGCATGGCAGTTGAGCCATTTTTTCCTATATTTGGGAAAATATTAAAAAAACTAAAGCTCAAAGGATTAATAAACAAAACATCTGATGATATCAATTCTTCTGTTGTCAAAGGAGCAGAAGAAGCTAATGCATTAACGGATAGTGAGCAAAAACTCACAAAAGCTTATGTTGAAAAAGAAAGCAAAGAAAAATTGAATACGTTGGCAAATCAAGTTGCTAGAGAGGAGTCTCCCAATATATTGAATAAAGACGGAAAAATGAACATTCTTTTATCTGATACACATCAGATAAAGGTTCTGAATGACAATATGATTTCAGAAATGTCAAATGATCTTGACCCAATTCAAAAAACGCCCTTATCAGACGCATTAATTTCGTCTAAACTTGGCGAGATTGTCAATAACTATGATGTTAATGATTCGTTAGAGGGCATAATTCATCACGTAGAGAGACAATCTAAGTCTTTTGACAGGGTTTTATCAAATACTCTTAAAGACGTTGTAAGAAGCATTAAAGAGCTTCCTGAGGACACTGCATCAGTTTCTCAATCGGCTGTTTTCAAGCGAGCATTAGATAAAGATTATCCTGGCATATTGCCAAAAAATGTGCTAGACAAAATAAGACTGACTGATCATATAGAAAACCTCAATGATGAACTTTTGAACAAAGTTCCAGACATACAAGATAAATCATTAAGGAATAGATTAAAAGAATCCATAAATAATGACATAAAAACAAGCAAAGAAAATTTAGACAAAATAGATCTATTAAAGTACAGTGATGAAATTGATAAAATACAGAACAATCTGTTTAGGAGCGGCAATCTAGTACAGGACTATGACAAGTCTCCTGATTATATTAGATTAAAGGAAATGATACCGGCGGATATAAAGAGCACAGAAGCAAGAAAGCTGGCAGCAAAAATCCAATTGCATGCCGATTTAAATTCTCATAAAGGATTCTCAGACATTGCTAAGAGCCTATTAGATGCAGGTGAAAATGCAAGTGCTAATTTTGATAAAAGTGATAACGCTATAAAATACACTAGAAACGCTATATTAAAGAAAAACTTTGTTTCACATGAAACAAAGCCAGAAGACATAGAAAAGGAATCGTCAAAATCTCAAAAAGAGATTCCAGAAAATGAAATACCATCAGATAAAGCATTTGAAGATGATAAAGCAAAAGAAATGTTAAATAGTGCTAATAAATCAATTAGGCAATACAAAGAGATGAAAGATAACAAAGGTATATTTGATGAATTAAATAATTGCATGCAGGAAAATGTATAATGGCAAAATTTAGAAAATGTGTATTAAATGCAATTAAACAATTAGCTCAATTGTCTATTGATGATATTGAAAAATACGTTAAAGATACATTAGAAAATGCAAAAAAAAGCGGTCTTTCTGGAAAGGCAGCAATAAGTAATGCAAAGAATGCTACCTACAATTCATCATTAAACGAAATTGGCAGCAATGCTATAATAATGTCTAACAGTGTCGCTAAATTTAGTAAAATATCAAAATCTATAGCTGACAATAAATTCACTACTAGAGATTTTCTGGCAAGAGGATCCAGAAACATTGGCAACAACGTTGAATCTGCTCAATTATCAAACACAAATAGCTTGATGGATAGCTTTTTCAATCCTATTACAAAAGATGAAGTAAAGTTCTTACAAGATAAAAATAATAGATTAGAAATTGCTGAGGCAGTTGATGGTAACAATATGTCAGAAGTTGCTAATAGAATTGGAAAAGCAATGAATGACTACATTATAACCAGAAACTCTAAAATGATATTATCTGATGCATTATCCATTGATGAAATTCAGAGTGATAGATGGCTGAGGTCTATACATGACAGATCAAGATTAATCAATCCAGCTAGCCTTAAAGATAGGATGGTACAATTTTCAAAAGCGCCCCTCAGATCTATAAGAAGGCAGTCTAATTTTAAAGCCAATGCAAAGAAACAATGGATTGATTTTATTAAAGATAAATTAGATCTAGATGAAACCTTTAAAAAAGTAGATGCCTTTTTACCAAATGGTGATATAGACCATGTTAAGGTTGATAAAATATTAAGCAATATATACATAAATATTACAGAAGGAAAAACTGATATATTTCAGAAAACAGGTATATTGAAAGATATAGAATCCTTGAAAAAAAGAAGAAGAATGTTTTTTCACTGGAAGGATTTCAAAAACTGGTCTGAATATAATGAACAGTATGGTACTGGAGACATCTTTAGTGCATTAATGTCGGACATACATGGAAGCTCCAATAAGATTGGCATGTCTGAAATCATGGGACCTGCTCCAGAGCAAATGTATGAAGCATTAAAAAGATTTCAAGAAAATGAAGGAATAACAAGAGGATCTATATGGCATAAAAATACTAATAATATCTTTAAATGGGTTAGCGGAGAATCTAAGATTGCTGTAAACATGACAGCTGCCACAATATTCTCAAACATCAGAGCAGTAACCTCAATGGCCAGGTTAGGCGGAGTTGCACTCCAATCTTTAACAGACACCAATATTGCTGCAAGTTATGCAACGCGATTTGGCGTGTCTTATGGCCAATCGTTTTCCAACCAGATTACTGCATTATTATCTCAATTTACTTCTCCAGAGCTTAAGCAGCTTGGTGAGATGATGCATTTGGATATGCGTCATCATATGGGCTATATAGGAAAGTTTATAGAAGCTCAAAATTTAGGAAATGTGAGCTCTAAGATAACGAGCAAATATTATCAATATGTGGCAATGCAAGCATGGGATAATGGAAATAGATTAGGAATAATGTCTACCATATCTAGGAATTTTTATAAGAACAAAGATATTTCTTTTAAAAACTTAGATCAAAAATTAAAATCACAATTGGATAATTTTAATATAAATTCTACAGAATGGGACATTTTAAGGAAAAAAATAAAAGATAAGCATTTAACATTAGATATTGTTGATAAAATAAGCGATGAAGATTATAAAAAAATAAGATCTTCTTTAGGAGAAGATGATTCATTATTGGCTGATATAAAAAATCAACTCTATCGAAAAATACATACCTTATTTGACGTTTCATCAAATAATGCTGTTTTATCTCCAGGTGCTTATGAAAATGCAATATTATTACAAGGAACTAAACCTGGATCTGTTACCGGGGAAATAATGAGAACTATAATGCAGTTTAAGGGATTTGCTGTATCTTTTGTAAACAGATCTCTGGCAGATGGATGGAAAAATGCAGGAGATGGATTTGTTAAGAAAAGCCTATTCATGACTCAGCTGTTTGGTTATATGATGCCATTAGCCTATATGTCAACTTACTTTTTTAATTTATCAAAAGGTTTATCAACACCGTCTATCTTAGATATGACAAATGAAGAAAGAGCACAGTTATTAGCATCTCCATTTGGTGTGTTGGCAATGGGATTAGACCCTAACTCTCAAAACTCTGACTTATTAGCAGATATGTTGGGGGGCTCACCATCGGCACGTCTAGCCAGCTCATTAATGTCTGCATCAGGAGCGGCATTAGAGCTTAATAGTAAAAAGGCAAAATCAAATTTAAAGAGGTCATTACAATATACACTGCCAATATCTACCGTTCCTTGGATTCAAGTGTATTTAAAAAAAGCAATGGGTGATAAAGTTTATGTTCCTCATGGACAACATATTATATTTGGGAGATAGAGATGGCTATTAATTTACCAGAACAGATTACAAGAAATCAATACGTAGGTAATGGAGTTCAAGATACATTTGCATATACATTTAAAATATTTGCAGAAGGTGATATAGATGTTTATGTTACATTAAATGGACAAAACCCAAATCCTTCTAATGATATAAAAGTTTTGACTACTGATTATACGTTAACTGGCGTTGGGGTGACGGCAGGAGGAAATGTTGTATTTCAACCTGGTAAAATACCAGCAAATCTATCTACAGTTACATTAATAAGATCTGTTCCAGCTAGTTTAACTAGTGAATTTTCAAATCCCACTACATTTAATGGCGCAAATTTAGATAATTCATTAGAAAGAGAAGTAACATTAATACAACAAAATAAAACTGATCTTGATTTTAATTCAATTAAATATGCGATTAATGCTATATTGCCAAATAATCAGCAAAGCATTGTACCCGTTTTAGGTGATAATCAATTTTGGGCAAAATCAGGGGGAAGTGTTGTTGCACTTGATTTAACTCAAGCTCCTGTTATATCTACCGCTATAAGCTATAAAGATGGATTTAATTTAAGTAATAATTTATCAAGTCCAGATGATACAATTGATATATCAATTGGAGTTTCAAAAAAGCTATTCTCTAATACAGTTTTTGAGAGAAATTCTATTTTTTCAAAAATAATAGATCAACCTTGGGCTGAAGGATCTGGTTTTGGTGGTTTAGGATCTGGTTTATCATTAACACCAAATACTTGGTATCATGTATTTGCTATATATAAATCAATTTCACCAGCTTCTACTGATTATGGATTTGATACAAGTTTTACTGCAGAAAATTTACTTGTTTCAGCATCAAATTATGTTGATTTTTATAGGATCGGTTCTGTTCTTACAGATGCAACATCAGATATAATTAAATTTAGTCAATTTAAAGATAAATTTTTATGGGATACTCAGAAATTTGATTTAAATTCTGAATCACCAACAAGTGCTGTATTGTCTGTTCCTCCGGATTTGAGTGTTTTGGCAAACTTGAATATTTCATTGTCTTTTTCAGCAGGTCAAGAGCCATGTTATAATGTTAGATCTTCATCAACCACATCTCAAACAGTTGGTTTTGATACTAATGAAGTTGGCAATATTCTATCATTTGATTCTGGCGGAATTATAGCTTCAATTTCTTCATCAGAAGTTAATGTTAAAACAAATACAAGTAGAACCATTCAGATAGACTCTGTTTCTACAACTCCTGGAACCAACTTAAGAATTAATACTAAAGGTTGGGAAGATTCTTTCGGATAACATATATGTTAAGCTCATTAAAAACAAAAATTAAAAAAATAGAAGATGAATATAATTATATTTATGATTCAAAGATAACTATTGAAAAGCTTGATGATAAAACAATATGCAGAAATGGATTGGATGGTGTCGATGTTCCAATTGTTAAGTTAAGACCGTATCAGCAAAAAGTAAGAGATCTTATTGTTAATGGGAAAATAAAGCGTGTATTTGATGTTATGCCAAGGCGTGCTGGAAAAGAGGTTGAATCTTGGCAAATAATTATAGAATGTTCGATAAGAAAGCCTGGAATATATGGTATTGTTTACCCAACTAGAGCCCAAGGAGAAAAGGTTATTTGGAAGGGAGGAATAACATTAGAAGATGATTCTTTGATGTCCTTTAAAGATATGATACCAAAGTTTATTATTTCAGGAAAACCAAACTCTGTAGATTTAACAATTTGCTTATGGAATGGTTCTGTAATACATATTTTAGGAAGTGACAGAGATGTTGATAAATATAGGGGAACAAATTTTAGAGGTATGGTTTTTAGTGAGTTTGCTTATGAAGATCCTGGTATGCTTGAGGCAATGATGCCTGCAGTTCGTAATAATGATGGTTGGATAATTTTGCAAACAACATTTAATGGAATGAACCATGCTTATAACTATATGCAGGAAGTTAAAGATAATCCTGAGTGGTTTACAAGAATAAAGTCCGTTGAAAATCTGGTTGATTCTGAAGGAAAGCGTTATATCTCTGAGGAAAAAGTTGATGCAGATAGACGAGATGGCATGGCTGAGTTTAAGATTCAACAAGAATACTATAATGTAGTATCTTTGAATGAAGAATCCATGTATTTTGCTAAAGCCATTAATCAAATGTACGATGATAATAGGATAAGAGAGAACTGCATTATTCCTGGAGAACCGGTTTATACTTCATCTGATCTTGGTCAAAATGACGAAACTGTTATTATTCTATTTCAGCTAGTTGACTATAAAAAGCCCAACATAATCCATTCTATTTCTGGAAGATATACGCCTTATGTTAAGTTTCTAAATGATGCAAAAGAGTTTTGTACAAAAAATAATCTTATATTATTGCAGAATTTTGCACCACATGATGCTAAAAACGCAAATAATACGACAGTCAATTTGTTGAATGAGGTTAGATTGGCTGGATTTGATGTTAAAGCATGCGAAAAACCTTCAAATAAATTAATGGAAGTTCAAAATATGAGAAATATGCTCTATAGCACTACAATTGACAAGTGTTGCAAGAGATTGATTACGTGCTTGAGCAACTATAGCAAAGAATATGATAAAAAAATGGGCGATTATAAAAATAAACCAAGGCATGATTGGGCATCACATGGGGTTGATGCGTTTCAAACATTAACGATTGCTATTGATAATAGTTTAATCAATATTAAAGATTATGGTATAGTATATTATAACAAAAATTAAGGATATTTTTATGGCTCAAGAAATAGCAAATCTTGGTAAACCAAGTATGAGATTTGGAATCTATGGTGGATTATCTGATTTAGTAATAATAGGTACTGATTTTCCAGAGGGATTGTCAAAATATATTGTTGTTGGAACTGGTGGCGATATTGTTTATGAAAATGATGCTGGTGTTACTCAATTTATTTCAGGAGCTGCTACAGGCGCTGTTTTGCCATTAGTTGCATCAAAAATAGTGAAAGGTCCCATTACAGTGAGAGGAATATCTAGATCTACTACTGCAAGCAACATGAGTTGGATAGGGGGTTATTAAAGATGTATGATTCATCTTATATAGTCTTTGAAAATTCAGTTGAAAAAGATATTTTTGAGGGTGAAGGTAAAGAAGCAATTGCAGTTTTAATACCGGATTCTGAAAATGACTTTGTTATAAATAATGCTTTCCCTCAGGTGATGGATGGTGTTATATATCAACTTAACGTAGATTTAATTTACACAGATACTCTTGAGTGCTTTTCAATACAGAAGCAAAGAGGGATTTTTATCTAATTAATATGTATAGAATTCGTAAACTTTTCAATCTTCAAGAGTCAATATTAAGACTCATTGAGATGATGATACCAATAGGACTTTTCCTTATGAAAAAGAAAGGTGACAATACAATAATAACTTTTATTGTTGGTATGGTCTGTGTTATTAGTTATAGCACAGTAGCTTTTGGCATGTCAATACCATACGTTTTTTTCAGACATTATCTTATGCAAAATGATCCGGTATGGGTAACAATATTTATTTTTGCTGAATTATCTACCGTTATATACTATATTTATGCGATACAAGAAAAAAGCATTAGAACAAAGTTAGAGTTTTTATGTTTAACCTTGTCTTTTATTTTTTCAATTCTCTGGCTATTCGTAGATTCAATGTCTAAAAATCCAGCTTATTCAGAAATTTTTATGATACAAATTTTTGGAATTATCTGGTGTTCTATATCAATTTTTGGGGTTGGAAAGGCATTGCTAAGGACTTATGAAAATTTTATAAATCATGGTGAAATGAATGATAACAAATAATGGAAAAATAATGTTGATTATATGTTTTATTTTGATCATTTTTAACAGCATTATTCTTTGTATTTTTGGTAGGATGCATAATGATATTTTTGAATTTGTTTTTGGAAGCATTGACTTATCGATTATTTTGTTTTTTACGTTTTCAGATAGGAGATATAAGTGATAGGTGCAATAGTCGGAGCAATAGGTTCTCTTGCAAAGGGCTGGTTTGAGACTAAAAAAGCCCAGCAAGAGACCAAAAAAGCATCTGCAGAACAAAGAACGCGATTAGCTCAATCAAAAGAGGATCACAACGCCGAGTGGCAAATGGCGGTGATTGAAAATTCAGATCGTTGGGTTAAAAGAATATCTTTTATTATGTTTACTCTTCCTTTTCTAGTTGCTGCAATTTCACCAGAGAGTGTTCGCAATTACTTCACGATTGCAATCCAGTCTATGCCCCCTTGGTACATTAAAATATATGGGAGCATAACAGGGACAATCTGGGGCATTTCAGCACTTAAACCAACCATTCAGGGAATTGTTGGTGCGTTCAAAAAAGAGAATTCCAAAAAATAAAAATGATATTGTTAATTAATAAATTACAATTATAACTTATAACTTTTTATAATTAAAATTATTATTGCAGCTAATAGTAAAATATCAATAATAAATATGTGATAAAAGTTTTTTATCACATATTTAGCTTTTCCAATAATTTCTTTTTTGCTGTTTCTTTTATACTCACAATACAAAGAGTATGATAATGATATAAAAGTAGTAGAAATAATTATCATTAAAATTGAAATGATCATATTTATCCTATCCTATTTATTGTAATAAAAATACCATGGTTAAAAACACTACTTCACCAAGATAAGCAGCCAATATCATTTTTCTCTATCTCTCAATATATAATAATGTGGCTTATCCCATGCTCCTTTCCAGAATCCACCCCATCCTAATGGAATTTTATATTTTATAGCTGCTTGATACATGCAGAACGTCAATGTGTTCCATCCATGATCAATCTGTTTAGAGCTAATATTAGGGCTTCTCTCGAGCTTAAACACATCAATGCCATCCTTATACCAAAAAAGATCTACCGCATGGCTATATCCATCAGATTGTGGCAGATGAAGGCTATCCATTGTTTTAGACAATCCTTTTCGCATATTTTCTTTTTGTTGTTCAACTGTTCTAAAACTGTTCTTAATAACACCAAAGTCAATCTTTTGCATGCTCAAAGCATGAACACATACATTAACCAAATTAGGGTGTATTCCTTCTAAATTCTTTAAAGAATTTCTGCTAAATTTGTACATTCTTCAATCAATCCCCTATCTAAATTATTTCTTATGCTATCTATATCATCGTAAAATGGTATTTGACCATTAAGAAAAATACATCTCAATTCTCCATTTTCTTCTTGATCTTCGGTTTGTTGATCATATAAAACAAACGTGCCATTCTCTTTTTCAACTCTAAGCAATCCTTTTGCAGATTTTTTTACACCATTATCTGTTTTTGGATCTTTAAATATTTCTCTTCTTTCTCCATTGACAATACCACTTGTTGTTTTCATAGCAAAACCATAAGTATCACGAGTTACATATTGATAAGTATAAGATCCAATGCCAAATACAATATTTGAAGATGCAAACCCTTTTTGTTCAAGTTCAAGTAAAATTAAATTAGCTTTATCAAACGTAATAGCATCTCCATAAATTAAACCTATATGAGAATCTAATACTTTATAGCCATTTTCTGTAAAAGTTCCTCCAAATATATCCCACAAACACTCAATAGCACCCTTGTATTCATAACTATTTTTATCTGAATAACTATCACCACATATTATTTTTACTGGATCACCACTATCTGGCCTAATAACAACTTTTCCATTTCTTGACATTATATTTTCTTTAAGGATATTCATATATTCATTTATTACCTTCCAGAAATCCCATGTATCTGAAACAATCGATACTATACCTTCAGGATAAATATTATTTATAAGGTGTTTAAATGTATTTATTTCATTTTCTTTTTCTCCCATGCACATTACAGAATGTTCTGTAGCAGGAACAGAGCACCCAATAACATTATTTTTTACGTTTGCCTGATAATAATCTTCTAATAAATCAATGGCAGGAACTGTATCTGTTCCATAAAATGAAGTGAGATGTGCCGCCCCACTTAATGAAGCATCCTGTAATCCAGACATTCCTCTAAAAGAAAAATCATGCGCTTGAAAATTAACAAAATCAATAGGCGATCCAGTATTAATAGCATATGCTGTTAATAATTTTTTATAGTGAAAAGCAGTTGTTGCCGAAGTTATTGCTTTCCATAAAAAACATGACATAACTGTTTCAATATAATTAGTTAACCAAAAAAAATCTTTATGTGTATTTACAATAGTTAAAACAGGAACTCCTATAGGAACCCTTGATCCTTCAGGAAGCGCTTTTATCTTTAAAGGCAAGTAACCCAAATCATGCAGACTTTCAATATGATCTGTACTAACAATGTTGTTGCCTAGAGCACAATCCATTCTTCTTTTGTATTTTTCTATTACTTTGATTTTATCTTTAAAAAAGAATTCCTTTTTCCAGGAATCTATTAAAAAACTTTTAATAAAATACTGAATACCAAAAAAAACAACTTTGCCATCAAAAAATTCATAATTAATATTAGATAACGCACAACTTCTTGGAGTAAAGTTTGAATATAGCTCTGTTGTTCCTTCTGGATATTGTCTTATATGGCCTGCTTTGTAGAAATCTATTGATGTTAATGGGTTAATATTCATTTTTTAAACCCTCTTGTATTTTAATATAATCTGAATATGATTCTCTTAAAATAGTTAAATATTCTGAATCAATATTATTTAAAAATGTATAATAGCAATATACTTTATCAATATATTCTTTTAAAACATCAAGTCCTTTAGAAAAAATTCCGTGTGTTACGTATAAATAAACTTTTGAAGCACCTTGTTTTTTAATAATCTTTGCAAGTTCAATAAAAGTTCTTCCGCCATCACATATATCATCAACAATTATATATTTTTTACCATTTTCCACACCACTTACTTTAGTTTCTGTTATTTCTCCATTTTTAGTATTTCTTACTTTGCTGGCATATAAAATATTGTCATGCGATATAATATTTGCCAAATCTCTAACTTTTTTCTCAGACCCAGAGTCGGGTGAAACTAAAATTAAATTATTTTCTATAATTATATCTTTTAATAAGCTATTTTTTATTATTTCTGGCATTGGTTTCATTAAGCAATTATTTAATAATGGATAAACAACATATGAATGAGGATCATATATTAAAACGCTATTTAATTTAAGCATGTTAATTAAATCAGCCATTATCTTTACGCTTAATGCTTCCCCAATATTGCAGACTCTGTCTTGTCTTGAATATGGAAAGTAAGGAATAATTAAATGTATCTCAGCAAATTGATTAACCCTTCGCATAGCATCAATTGTTAACATAAGAAACATAATATCATCAGAACTATAAAGATAAGATTCAACAATATTACAACCAAATCTTACTTTCGGTATTTTAACATGACATTCACCGCCATTGAACTTTGAACATTTAACATTTTTACCATTTATTGTTATCATAATTTCCCTCATTCACACTCTCTTATAATAATTATCGTTTTCTCATGCGTCGATTTAATTTGTTTGTACCTGATTTCCTCGACGAACTTGGTCGAATCATCTTCAAGTATTTTTGCTTTAACGAGTCCATCAATAACTGCTTTTGCGGAGATACCGTCCACATCTGCGAGTCTTTTTCTGTAGGAGATAATTTCAATACAAACAAGTGAATCAAATGTCGTACCTCCATCCTTTGCCAATGGTTCATTTCTAAAATCCTGTTCCAGGTTGGCAAAGGTATTGGAAGTTCTATCACAATCTTTTTCATCTTTAATCATTTCATTCCATTAGAAATAATAAGACATGCCAATATCCAATGAGTCATTGTTATTTTGGATATATCGTGAATATTGAATTTTCATTGATACATTCTTCATGATACTAGAATGCATTCCCACACATACTGCTTGTTTATTCTTGCTAGTAACATCATCTAACTCAACAAATGGAATGATGAACTTATTAACCACATAGCTTGATCCAAAGTCATATCCTAATGCACCGCTTAAGCTATCTCCAAATTTGTTGATATTATTGATATTAAGATCTGCATAAGGCATAAAGCGTCCAACATAACCCTGAACGCCAACAGAGGCACTCAACTCAGAGGATTCATGCTTTCCTACCAATACAGAAACAGAGGAATAGAGATATTTGTTGTAGTTATAATGTAGACCTAGTTTATACCCCATATCAAAGTCATTGAGTTGTGATGGAATATTGTCATTCAAGGTAATAGCATCAACGGATATGCCCCAGTGGTTGAAATATCCATTATTTGAACTTTTACTGGTTGCCATAGCGCAAGTTGCTGAAAGTGAAGCTACTGAAATAGCAGCGATAGTAATTAACTTTTTCATAACGTATCCTTTAGTTTTTTTGTTAGTTTTTTATTAAATGCATTTAACATTGTACATAAATCATCTTCTTCAGGTTTTTTTGTTTTAATAGTGGCAAATGTTAATATATATTTAAAATCATCAATTAACTCTTTAATATAATCATGATTTTTATCCTTTGGTTCTTTAACCATAACATCTTGATAACAATCGTCAATGACTTTATATACTATATCTTTTCTTAACCTTTCTTGAAAAGTAGTCAACGGAAGTGCTCGTATAAAATTTTTTTTAAAAAGTGATTTATCTGGCATTTCCCTTAATAAACATCTAATAGCATTTTCCAATTTTTCATTTTCACGAGATTCATTTATGATCTCTGAAATTAAAACTTGTACTTCTGGTATTTCTTCTAATTTTTTCATTTTTTAGTTCCTTTTTTTAGTCTAGATGCTTCCAGTATTGGAAGATTTGCTTCTGTTGGAACATAGATTACCTTATTTTGTTTGCTCTCTAAAGATTGAACCCACAAGTAAGTAAGATATGATTCATTATTATTAAGTGATTGACCTATTATCTTGTTTGCTTTTGCTACTCCTTTTGCCCTAATTATCTCAGCTTTTGCAAGTTCAGTGGCAGCTGCTGACTTAGCCTCTGCTTCTTTTACGGCTATTTGTCTATTATAAGAAGCTTCCGCTAACTGTGCTTCACCTGCTTTTTTACCAGACCAAACGCTGTATACATTATAAAGAGCGACCATTCCCCATATAACCCCTATTATAAAAAGCAAACCAATAAAAATTGCTGTTACAATACCAAACACTTCTTTACCGCCAATATCATTGTTATTCATTATTTAGTTCCTTTTTTATTTGTTTCATTGCAAAAATTATAATTTGGATAAAATGATGTAATACAACTATCATTACCTTTTTTATTTTTCTTTGTATCAATATTATATTCATCTAATGACAAACAAATAGCTACACAAGAAAGCATGATTGACAGAATACTTAATATTAAATTATTCATAAACTTCTCCATTAATAACTTTGTCAAAATATTTATATATTTCACTTTTTCTTAAACTATTATAAAAATCTGCTCTTTCTACACGATCACGAATAATTCCATTTTTAAATAATTGTTCGCAACTATTCCTAATTTCATCTATTTTTTCATCTAAACATTTAATGTTATCTTCCAATTACATTATCAATATCCCTTAAAAAGGCACATCATCATCGATGAATTTATCTTCTTTTTCTGATTTTATGTAATCCTTTATCTTTACTCTATCCCCATACTGTTCACTTTTCTCTACGTATATCTCACATTCACCTTTCTTGCCAATCCAAGTAAAGAAATCGTCAGTTCCATTTTGAAACTTGTCTCCTCTCCCTATTGATTCCATCAAATGCTTTATTTTCCAGTTCATAGCTGATGTTAAGTTTTCAAAAGTTAGGCAAGTATCATTGTTTGAATCCCACAAATGAATCTTAAGTGATATTTTAGGATCCCCTTTCTTTGTTACTCCTTCATCTGCTTCAATTATTTCAAACTGAGCTTTTCCAGGCTTCAATAATTTAAACTCTTTTTCTTTCACGTCTGATGACCATCTCATTTTTTAACTCCTTATTTAGCTTCTTTATTAATTCTCCAGTTTTTATCTTTTTCACTTTCACTTAATAGCACCCTGTAGATCAGCATATCTCAGATCAGCGCCATTCAGATCAGCATATCTCAGATCAGCGCCATTCAGATCAGCACGCTGCAGATTAGCATACAGCAGATTAGCGCCATTCAGATAAGCACGCTGCAGATTAGCATACAGCAGATTAGCATACAGCAGATCAGCACCCCGTAGATCAGCAAAATATAGATCAGCATGCTGTAGATTAGCATGCTGTAGATCAGCACCATTCAGATCAGCACCATTCAGATTAGCACGATGCAGATTAGCATCCTGTAGATTGGCACCATTCAGATTAGCATCCTGTAGATTGGCACCATTCAGATAAGCACGCTGTAGATTAGCATGCTGTAGATCAGCACCATTCAGATCAGCACCATTCAGATTAGCACGATGCAGATTAGCATCCT
>Ga0098047_10000157_pt1 | contig 26733 bp, 37 predicted proteins | sample 12_taG_FD_92585 | JGI IMG/M metagenome (GOLD analysis project Ga0098047, IMG submission 92585) | Marine viral communities from the Subarctic Pacific Ocean - 12_ETSP_OMZ_AT15267 metaG | ecosystem: Environmental > Aquatic > Marine > Oceanic | place: Subarctic Pacific Ocean | collected 2015-01-16 | reverse complement strand
TGGAGCCCATCTCAACGTCCCCGTCGAATATGATATCACTTTTGATATTTATATTGCTTTTTGTAAATCCGTATTTGGTGCCTTTCCCATACCAGCTATCTAGATCTGCAAAAAAACAATGTCTGCCGTAGGTCCAATGTTTTTCGTTAGACCACTCGAAGACCTTGAATGACCTGGTGCTGCGTCGCCAGGTCTTCCTGATGGGACCCGACATAGTTGCATTTACAAACTTGGTGCCCGTCTTTGGAACTCCAACAAAGATAATCTTTTTCTTGCCAATTCCTACTAAAGACTTAGGAATTTGTGTCACTAGCGATCTTCTCTTTCTTTCTCTTTGATCAACCCAGATGATAGACCTTCCCTATGGGCCTTTCTTCTTAGGAATCTCAGGCTTTCCATGCAGCGGGTAACCCTATCTCTCTCCTTGCGATCAGACCTTAGAAGCTGACGCCTAATCAACGTTAGACCTTCGAGCAGGCTATCATACGTGTCAATGTGAGATTGAGACCCATACTCAACGTCATTTCCCTCTAAGGTAATAAATCTACGAGAGGTTCCTCGAACTGCCTCTCTGATAAATTGTTTTAAAAGTGATCTCGAGCTTTTTCCCACAGCAGCCTCTATGGGATAATTAGGCTAATTCTGAGAGATTTTTAATTTCGATCCACTTTCCATCCTGTGCTTTATCAACAGCGTTTTTGAGAGACCCGAAGACAAACATCCTTATGTGATCGTCTGTTACCTCCTGCTCGCTGTCAAGCTCAAAATGCTCCTGAAGCTTTTTTAAAAAATCATCGTCAAATTGAAAATCTAGGTCACCGCCCTTGGGGAGGTTTATCGTTTTTCTTTTCATAATCGTAGTCTATCCTGAGAAGCTATATGAGTTAACTCATTAGGGATCTAACTTTCTTTCTTAGCACTTCGGTCACCTGTCTTCCCACCTGAATCGGAGGCGTGATATCCTCCTCTCTTGAGGCCGATCTGCGAGGGGCTCGTTGCGGCTCTGCTGTTTTCTTGGGTCTGGGAGATTTTTCACCTTGTGGTGCCTGGTCTCCTCCGCCACTTGACATCTGCACAGAATCAGGTGGGTCACTGGGATCCTGTGCTTCGGCGCCGCCCAGCTCACTTGTCATGATGTCGGCGATTGATTTTAAAAATACGTGAAGCACATTTCTCTCTACGTCATCTAGGGCATCAACATACTGCTCTAAGTTTTGCCGGATGTCATCTTGTCTCAAGGATTCACCCGATCGAATCGTATTAATTTGATCTCTAATGCTGTAAAAGCTTACATCTTCTGATGGAGATTCTGGCTTCTTCTCCTGTTGGGGTTCTGCCTCAGGAGTCTCAGCGGGAGGGGACTCCTCCTCCTCAACATCAACTGTAACATCTTCTTCATTAAATCTATTGACGTCAGATTGAATGCTACTAGCCACAGACTTTTGATACTCTCTCTCCTCGCGGCCTTTTTCTGCCAGACTTCTTTTGGATTGCACAACGCTCTCTTCAGCTAGAACCTGTAAAAACATTTCAAGGCATTCTGCGGAATCAATTTTAATGTTTCTCACTTCTCTCTCCTGGCGAATCTTATTGAATTTTGCCATCTTTCCCGATATAGTTTATTATAAACTCTCTGGGGAAGCTCCTCCTTTTCGGTCACAGCCTCCTTGAGTTTTTCTGCATTTTCAGCCTCTCTCTTGACAATGTCATCTATAAATTTATCAAATTTAAATTCCATGGTGTTTTCCTCATATAATATCTATTTGTTAGACCCACAAATGGTCATGGTGATTTTATGAATATTATTAACTGAGATCTGGGATTCGACCTCAGAGATGTTAAAATTTTTAGAAATTTCCAGTATGATATCTGCTTGGTTTACTATTCGCAGTGAATCAATTTTCTCACCCCTTAAGAGGTGTGTCATTAACCGAGTGCTACATTCCATCTCAATGATGAGATCTGCTGAGGGACACCAGTTAAATTTTCGAATGAGAGTAACTGGAGCAGTATATTCTTCTTCATCAATCTTCATCTTGCACAAGATCTGAGAGGTATAAAGTTCGGGCCCCTCTTCCGAAAAAGCCTTATCCACATCTATTCTCCCTGAAAGCTCATCACTCATCAGAATGGTTGGTCCAGTATCAGATATTTTCATCTCTTACTTCTTTAGCAGTATAGTAATCCTGTACGTCTCGATAGAGGAGATCACAGAAATCAGCTAGCTCCTTGTCAAGTTCTGTCACCCTGTCTACATCGTGGGTATACGTCTCAATGGTGACTGCTCTGTACTCTATGATTATCTTGGCGTGGTGCTTCATCCTTTCTTCATAAACCAATAGATCACCTATGAAGTCAAATAGCTTTCTAAATTCATCAAATTTAAATCTCTTAACGAGACGCTCAGGAGATTCTGCCACCTGCCATGTGGAATGCTCAGCCTCGATTGGAAGTTCCCGGGGCAAGCCAAGTATATTTTCTCTTAATATCTTATCGGCAGCATCGGGGTTTCTTCTTGCCTTTCGGGCTTCAGCGTCAAAATCAAGTAAGCTCATCTTCTCTCCCTATTCCGAAGCCTTTTCTTTTTCAATCTGCCTAATGTACCTGTCTCTTCTTGCGGGGGCCTTTGCCAGGGAAGTGTCAATCATTTTTACTAGAAGGTCTTCATCCCGCTTAAAGCTATCCATAAGCTTAATCTTTTTGGCTAAAAACTCATCGAAATCTTCACGGGCCTCTATGGTGCCAAAAGCTCCGGCATTTTGAAAATCAAGGAGAAAGGCTCGGATTCCGCCCTCCTTGGCAGCACGATGTGTGTCTTCCGGAACAAACTCCTTAGCAAGCTCATTAATGAAAACTTGCACTGCCTCAAAGGCATTTCTCATATCTCTAAACTTTTGCGAGTTGATGTCCACGTCAGTCACAAATATGTCAGGCCCGCCGACAACATTCTGAATTCTCTCGTATCCCGCAAGATCTGGTTGATAAACTCCGTTTGGTCCAAAAAATCTTTCCCGGATGGTCTCGTCGTCGTATCGATTCTTAAGAAACTTCTCAAAGGCATATCTAAAGAGCTCATAGGACTTCTCAATAATCCCGGTTGATGCCTTAACTCGAAGATCATCATATATTACCGGAATACTCTCTCTCCCTCTAGGCATTCTTCTCAGACCAAACACCTTTCTCAAAACATCTGAAGGCAATCCTAACGCAAGCAGATCGTCGTAGAGGACATTTCTAACATTTGATATTCCTGTATTCATCTCTTCTGATATTTTCTCAGTCATGGCGCGAACTGCCTCTTGACTTAAGTTTAGTCTCCCGGGCTCAAACTCATCTGCTAGCGCTTCATCTCTTATTTTCTTTCTAATTGCTTTAACCTCATCAGACGTGAGTGACTCAGTCTCAGGAATTTTTTCACTTTCTGCAGCACCCAGCTCTGCCTGAAGCCCAAGCTCACGACCGATCTTGTCTTCCTGGGCCGTCATTATTTGTTGACTCAGATCAGCTGAGGATACTGAGAACTCCCCCTCTATCCCTGACACACTGAAGGTGTAATCTCCCACAGCTCCAATTTCAGATATCTTTCTATCCATGTAGATTTTAAACTTATCCTCTGTGGTCTTATCTCCGAGCTCTTCCGCATCAGCCTCGGACGGAGGCTTTTCAGCTTCCTTCCACAGAGTGTCAGCCAGCCTATTAGAAAACATTGCCATCGCGTCCTCTGGAGAGTCAGAGACCCGACCTTCTTTTGCAAGATAACCCGATAGGCGAAGCTTAATCCACTCTTCAAAAACAGGAGGTAATATATTTAGATCTCTAACCCCTTTGTCAAATTCTCTTTTTATCGGGTCAAATTCCATTGCCCTGTCAAAGACAGCATCAACAGCCTCAGCACTGGCCAGAGTCTGCTCAGGTCTTTCCTGACCAGTGTGAAAATCTCTTGTCGCTGTTCCGGGAACGTCGAACATGTGGAGGCGATTTTGAACTATCTTATTGATAACAGCATCCATCGCTAGATTGACATAATGAGACCTTGAAACTCCCCTGGCTTCACCGGCTTCGGAAAAAAGAGATTTCTCAGATTCCTGATCTTCAAAGATGAGTCCCAGCATCTCTCTAAGTAGATCCTCATCTCCTCTTGTCTGTGCGTCGTGTCTGTCTAAGGCGAGATCTAAGATCTTGTGGAGGAGCCTATAAAAAAACTCAACCTGAGAGGGCGGTACCTCCTGTGAGATCGTGCTGGCTGCAACTGCAAGATCGCTGACAGAAGTCGGAACATAATCAGGATCATCAACCGGAGGCTGCGCGGTTGACAGCTGAAGAGGGACCTGAGCCTGGGGTTCAATTGGAGTCTCATCATCCTTTGCCGGAATCTTAGAGATATCAGCAGAGTGATAAGACCTATTCTCTAGTGTGAGCTTGTCTATCAGCTCTTCAAGTACAGATTTTTTAACGACAACATTCATTAGAAGTTCTTCCTCTAATATAAATATTGTCCTTTTTCAATTTAACTCCCAGCAATTTGCCCATATGCCCAAGCTGAGCCCAATGTTAAAAGTACGCCAGAGGCCGCACCAAGAGAATACCAGAGAGAATTGTTAGGCCTACTAGATCTCTCAACCTGTTCGGTTAAAAAATTGATTTGATTATTTTTAATCTCAAGTACTTCCTGATGTAGGCTCTGGCAGGAATCGAGCGACGCCTGAGTCGAGTCTATTATGAGATCGCTGTGAGCCTGCTGCAATTCCAGTGCCATGGCTATCTCAAGATTACACCTTTCCTCGGTATACGACATGTCAATGATTAGTGCAACTGTTGCGGGTTCACTAAAGAGAGTCCCAGCAAACGGGGCTGGTTCTCCTTCCTGTAGGGCAACAATAAGCTCTTCTGTGGGGATTGGAACTATTTCATCTTCTGCATAAACAACCGGGGCGTAAATCAGAAAGGAAGAGAGGTGTATCGCTAAAATTTTTTTAAACATGTTTTTCTCACGGTTTCACATATATCTCAAACCCTGTTAGCTCAGACAACCGCTTGGTCAAAGCGTCAGGATCATTCGCATAATCAGTTAAAATCTTTTTAGCCTCTTCGCGTTGTTTAGAGTCTAGCTCTCGACGGGCTTCTCTATATTTTTCCTCGATTTGCGTCATCGTTTCAATTGCTCGGGATTGTGCCTCTTTTATTTTATCAACCTCATCCTGATGTGACCTATTCATTACATCGATCTCATCCTGGTGAGATTGCTTAACGTTCTCTATCACCTTGAATAGATTCTTTCCGCCTTCTCGGGAGATCACCCACACCATTATCGCAACACAAAAAACTAGTACAACGTGACCGTTGTGCTTTATCCATGCCCAGAGCTTTTTAAATCTAAACCCTAAGGCCATCCATAATAGCTTAGCTTCCATGCTTATAAGACTTAACTGCATCAACGGCAGCTTGACTGCCAATATACACCACAGCGATCATGCCCCACGTTTCAGATGACAAACCATCAAAAACCATTAGACTCGTAGCAGTTAGGAAAACAAACAGCTTTCTGGATATCAGTTTTTCAAGAAGGACATCCATCTTTCCTCTACGTGTTGCCATGCCTACTCTTCTGATACTACGTTATCTTCGACAGCTTCAGTCGGTGAAACTTCTTCTTCGGCAGGTTCGTCCCCTGGCAGTGCAGGTTCATATGTGCATGTACCGTATACAGAGGCGACCACCAGCGCACCCCCTACAACCGTAACATGCACCTTCCATCTATTCCATAGATCTTTAACTCGATCAAGCATAATTTAATCTCTCCTAATTTATAAGATCGTCATCATCATCTGTTAACAACGGTAACAGTGGTATACCTCGAGTTTTTGGTGTTGTTAACTGTCTGAGAGCATTCGATACGAAAAGACACTCATTAGCAAGCTCCACCTGAATGTTAGAGAGGTAAGCTATCATAGTCTTTTGCTCCAGCATCAGGGACTTTAGGTCTTCAATTTTATTTTCTGCCTGAATCACTCTCTCCGATAGCTCAACATGAGATTCAGTAAGATTTTCACTTGCGCTTAGGGCTGTCTTGATCTGGCTAAAAATTTTCATTTTTCCCCTGCGAGAGGGTTATCATGCTCTATTATACTAAATATTGACTCAGCGTCATCTTGTGATAACTTTTTTATGCTTCGCTCCCGCTTTCTAGTTGCCAGGTCTTCCATTATTTTAATCAGGTCGGGTGACTCAGCAGCAATTTTTTGTGCTATTTCCTCAAATAGCTCCTGCATTGACAAGCGATATTTGAAACAGGATATCCTGAGTTTTGAGTGTGCCTCACGAGTGATATTAAAGTGAAGTGCCTTTTTTGTTTCAAAGTTAAGTAGAGAGACTTCCTTGGATTTAGAGCTCACCTAAACTCCTCCACCGCCACCGAGGCCGCCGCCGGGACCGCCGGCCCCAACTGCAATCGGTCTCTCGGGAATCTCAGGCGGACCCTCTAGATTAAAATCAAACTGAGTGTCTAGTATTTCTTCAAACTCATCGACGTGTACTTGGTCATAGTTCTGACGTAAGAAATTCATAGCCCTATTTATTATAACAGTTTTGATATCAAGTAAAACACTAGAGTTTAACGCCAGCCTCGCAACTTTCTTGGTAAAGGCGTCAACGTCTAGCGGTGGTTTTTGAGGCTCAGACTCATCTGTCACAGATATTTTTTCACTCCCTTCTGGTTCGGAGATATCGGTATCAACCTCTATTTCCTCATCAGGAGTTTCATCAGCAGGGTCGTCCTCCATAGGTTGCTCAAAAAGTAAAGAGAACAAAGTCTTTCGTCTAAGTGACTCCTCTAGTCCAGCGATGTCATCCTCTGGAAGAATTGATTCATTTTCAAATTTAATCAGCATTGAATCAATTTGATCATCAACAGAGTCGGAAGAAAGCCGAGTTGCATCTGATGAGTATAACGTATTCGAGACGTCCTGTCCCTCTTCTGCTTCTTCAGCTACCTCTCTTATCATCTCTCTTATCTCTTTTAGATCAAGCTTTCTTATCATTTTTAACCTCTTAACGACCTCTCAATTCTCTCTGCCCTCTTGAATCTATCTGTGATAACATTCCAGTTCAATTCCTTCATCATTGCATATACATAGGTCTTTCTGTCATTTAGATAATCTCTACTATAGGCGTGCTCCCAGCAATCTAACACAATGATCGGATAGATTCCCACCAGCGTATTTAAACTATGAAGATCCACGATGGTGTTGACATAACTTTGCAAGTAGATGTGAAATCCAGTTATAACCCACCCGCTCCTTGCAGACATGGCACACGCTATAAAATCCTTTTGCCACGCGTCAAAGGTTCCAAAGTCTCTCTCTAGGCGCATATATGCGATGGAGTCCATCGCTATCTCACTATGAAGATCGCTGATGTTAGAAAAGTAGAGCTCATGTAACCAAAGTGCATTTAGATTATAAGTTTCATCAATTTTTAAAGATCTAAACTTAGAATCTCTTGAATTTGCATCATCTCTATTTACCGCATCCAGCTCGGCGCTGACTCGGTTGAAAGTTTCAACATATTCCTTATAGAGATCGATGTGAGCACGTTTATTTTTTTCACTTAAAAATTCTGTAGGAAGATTAAATGATTTAATTTGCGCAACGTAGCTCTCTTCTAACACCTGTTTTTCGTCAGCATCAGAAGATGTTTCCATCCCTAACGATTCCTTTATTATGTTTTTTATATCTGCGTTTTTCATTGATGTCACAACCTTCTGTAATTTTTTAGATCATCATTATATATCTTAACTCTGGCCCCGTCTCCTCTCTCACATTCCAAATAGAATTCTTCTCGAGCCCTTTTGAGACAGATGACCGTATATACAAGTCCCGAGTCCTCTTCTTGTAGTTTTAACCCAGGTGAAATGATTGGCTTCTGATCTTCATCTTTTCCGACAAAAATCTCTAATCCTTCAGGTAATCTTTTAGATAAGGATTCATGAATCATCATATCAATATCCTGACCGGAAATAACCCTTAGCATCTATACCTCTTAGTGATTGCAGGCGCCTAATTGTAATTATCTAACCCAATGCTAAAAGCTAACGGAATCATCTAAATATCTTCTAACAGACACACCAGATTCACAAAGTAAATCTATACCTGATATATCTCGATACTCTTCATCATATACCACATCGCTTATACCTGAGTTTATGATTGCCTTTGCACACATTCGACATGGTGAGAGTGTAAGATAGAGCCTTTTACTTTTTGGATTGTTATAGTCAAGCTTTAGCAATGCGTTAATCTCTGCATGAATCATCCCCGACTTGCCAGGCTCTGTTGATTCTGACTCGTTTGGTCCCCCCGCATAGTTTCCATTATATCCTATCGCTAAAACCTGTGTGTTATCCTGTGTCACAACAATAGCTCCAACTTGGCACCGAGGATCATAAGATCTCTCAGCAATAGAATACGCAAATCTCATCCAAACCTGATCCCAGGTGGGCCGGGTCATTTTTCACCTCGATCAGAATGCGAACCGCTTACTGGTCCTTGAATTGAAACCTTCTTTCCCTCGGCCTCTATCACCACATCGACACCTGCTTCTTCTGCCTTTTTCATTAAAACTTCTATCTCTTCTTTTATTTCCTCTACAACAGCTTCCGATGATTCCGCTTCCTCTTCTTTAATATCAAAAATATCATCTACATTAAGCTCTCCGTTAAGTTGAAATCCTGCTGCCTTTTTATGTCCCCCGCCGCCGAAATCTTTTGCAATCTCTGAAACATCTACCGCATCATGAAATGATCTTAAGCTTACCTTTATCATTCTATCGTCATGATCATAATACCAGATTGTCGCAAAATCGCAATCTGGTGCGAGGCGTGCACCGATCTCTGATATCCAGTGAGAGGAGTTTACCACCAGTACCTTCATTCCCTTATAGACTCGAAGAGATGCCTTCTCACACACCTTTTTCACAACTGTCTTGGAATATGCTAATACATAAGAGCCACGCTTGACGGCATCATCAAAAACAGAATCATCTTCAAATTTCTCAAATTCTTCAAACTCAAATGGCACCATATCAAAAGCTGCGCTGAACTCTTTGGAATACGGCAATTCCCAATTCCAGAGGTCTCGATCCTCAATATAGTCGATGAACTTGGGTGCCTCTTTCCCGGGATGGAAAAAATCCCAGGCTAATCGGGCACCAGAGTGCTTCATGTCAAATAGCGTGCTCGAAATATCATGCAGTTCAACCATTGCCGACTTATGATGATCGATTACGATAAGACCTGCTGCATCCTCGATCATTTTCTTAGTTACCGCATTGCTGAAAGAGAAATCAAGAATAGCAACAATTTTATCTTTTACGTCCGGCGGGGGAGACCCATGCTTGCACGAATAATACTCAGCCCGATTCCCTAGCAATTTCCAGGCTGAATACGCTGCACCGAAACCATCTGTGCAGTCAGCGTGATAAATCACGCAGTTAACTGAATTAGGTTCAACGGCCACCTTCTAGCTCTCCTGCATTCATAAAACTGTGAAACTCCCAACATCTAGGTTCATATAGGTCAGCGCCCCCAACAGTAATCTCCTCTCCGGCAAATTTTCGATGAGTGTAGTATGCGTCTCTTCCGGTCACTGTGCAGACAGCTGGGCATATTTCTATCTTGGTAGCCCAGGGCATCATATCTCTTACTTCTTCAAATACATTTCCGGTTGCAGATAACTGCAAAGATGAGACCACAACAGTCTTTCCCTCTCTAAAGAGAGAGAGCAGTGCATCTGAAACGCCTTCTATCATAAATGCCTCGTCAACAGCCACCACATTAAATTTTTCATGAGATCTTTTAATATATTCTAACATATCGAGTCCTGTATTTACACCTACTGCAGGCAACTTTCCTCCTGAGTGAGTGACAATCTCAACATCTGAATATCTATCATCCATCTTGGGTTTAAATGCTACGATACTTTTACTTTGATATCGGTACCTATCTATCGAAGCAAGCAAACGTGTTGTTTTTGAACCAAACATTGGACCTGTAAAAATAATAAATTCTGGATCATTCTTCATGATTGATGTCTTTTCCTTCTTGGGAGTCTATTCTCCCTCTGCCAAAATCATCTTCTACCCTGATAGGAGAATTAGATAAGTTGTCTCCAATTTCGATAATTTCACAATCAGAAACTGCGGAAATTCGGTATGGACATCCTGACTGTACATTTAGAGAATCACCCTCCCCTAGCGTATCTGTTTTTAAAGGGTGTCCTTTTGGATCAGATAGCGAACACTCAGTTCCATACAGCACCGTTGCTTTTCCAGATCTTAAAAATAACACCTCTGTCTTAAGCTGATGATACTTAAAGCTTGTTCTCATCCCCGCTTTTATGAACAGCGTTTTTCCATGAACCCCCTTAAAACCCGACCAGGTTGTTTCATGTCCCCACGGCTTTTCAACAGTTTGACTTTGATCGTGTCGAGAAATCCAAGATGATTTAACGTGCTTTTTACTAGAAGATGTCACCTTATATTTCTCATAGTCTAGGGATTCCTTCAATGTTTCCATTATGAGTTTGTATTTCCCAGGATGCTGTGGCTCTCAAGGATTCGAGAGTGCTGGCCCCGGAATACGACATGCCGCTTTGCAACCCCTTAGTAAGATTTTCAACCTGATTGCGCACTGCACTCTTAGCACGCACGCTTCCTGAGACACCTTCGTCAGCAGGCAAATTTGTTTTCATCCCATTATATCTTGACTCCATGGCATCATTCGAAGCCATTCCTCTAAATATCTTGAAATCGCCGTCGGTTGTTTTAATTATCTCACCCGGGGTCTCTGGGGTCCCGGCGAGCAATGATCCTAGCATCACCATGTCAGCTCCAGCAACAATTGACTTAACAATATCTCCAGAGCATTTTATTCCTCCGTCTGCTATTACCTGAACATTATGCCCATCTGCCTCCTCACAGCACTCAAGCAAACAAGAAAACATCGGCACCCCATGACCTGTGACCACACGTGTCTTGCAACGGGATCCCCCACCAATACCAATCTTGACACAATCAGCTCCCCAGTAGGCTAAATCCTTAACAGCTTGTGGTGTTGCAATATTTCCCGCAACAATATAAACAGTGCTTCCAAATGTATTTCTCATTTGTTTAAGCATTTGACGCATTAATCCCGAGTGCCCGTGAGCAATATCCACAATAAAGTGAGTGGCTCCTGCATCATAAAGCGCTTTTGCTCTAAGTATATCATCCTCTTTTACGCCAACCGACACAAAGGCATCGCAGTTTGCATCCCTAATTCTTCTATACTCACTTACGTTTTTCTCAACTGGCATAAACCTGTGAAGAGATCCGATGGCTCCGGCATTCCACATTGAAATGGCCATAAGCGACTCTGTGATAGTATCCATATTTGCTGACATCATAGGAGATCTTATTTTAAATCGACCTATTGACGTAGAGGTGTCAATCTCTGATCTAGAGAAACAGTCAGAGAACTGAGGAAATAAAAACACATCATCAAAAGCTAGATAAGTTTTTTGCATTTTTCTTTTAGAGGCCCCACCACACGAGCGTCTTCTCTAACCCTTCCCAAAATCTCACAGTGGGCTCATATCCTAGCTCATCTCTAATACTAGAGATATCTGCCTGTGTATGCATAACGTCTCCAGGGCGCCACGATGCATCAATAACTGTTGCATGAGAATATCTTTCTTTCAAGTATTCTAGAATTTCAGAATTAGAAGTTCTATCTCCACACGAAACATTATAACATCTGCCTTTAAAGCCACCAAATCTCGTTTGATCAGCTTCTGCAGCCAGTATGTTTGCATGAACTGCGTTATCAACATAACACATATCTCTAGATTGAGATCCGTCGCCGTCGCTTCTCATGGGCAATCCATTCTTAAGTGCGTGGCACCACGCAGAAACTGCTGTGGAGTACGGAGAGTCTCCGTATTGGCCTGGACCAAAAACATTGAAATACCTTAAACAGACTACATCTAGATCATAAAGATCCCAACAGAGTTTAGCAAAATCCTCAATTACTGATTTTTGCCAAGCGTAGGGAGAGCGAGGATTTTTAGGACAAGACTCATCAGTGGGTAAAACTTCAGCGCCTCCATATACAGAAGACGAGGAAGCAAAGACCACCCTTCTAACATTTCCCCTGCATGCCTCAAAAAGACTAACAGTTGAATTTATATTAACGTCTGTGGTTATAGATGGATTTTCAACAGAAAAAAGAACACGAGGAACTGCTGCCTGATGAAAGATCACATCATAGCATTTATTCTTTATCTTGTTCAGAACATTTGAGTTAGCAAAGTCATCTTGAATAACCAAGATTGTATCACTTGATCTCTCACCGTCCATAGTTTCAAATGCTTGTAAAAAGCTTGCATTTGGTAATACTCGAATATTCAACCCTTCAAGATTTTCTAGATACCCATTTGACATATCATCAACAATGTCGACTGACCATCCCGCTGTATTAAGTCTTTTTGCTAGGTTGGATCCAATAAATCCACAGCCTCCCGTAACTAAGCAAGTTTTCATGTTGTTCTCCTGTATTTTTGTTATCTTAACATATTGGTTTTTCATTCTGCAACATGTGAGCAGAATTTAAATAGAATCTCATTTTAGCTTTATAGTTCTGAGATAGATCCAGCTTTTTATAAGTCTCTGACGTTAAATAATATAAAAAATTTAAGTCATGTTTCATCTTATTTATCACGTCTGTTGATCTAAGCACGAAGTGCATATCAAGCACACCGTCTCTAACTACTGCTTGAATAAAAGAGATGCATGACTCATTTACATAAACAAATCTTCTGGATGAATTTTCTTGAGGAAGGTGATATTCGTTTATACCTTTCTTCTCATTTTCAATTTTTGTTAAAAATCCTGATAAAATAGATCTATAGTACTCTAACTCATCTTTTTGATCTAATATTTTAGCATCCGCCTCATCAAACATTCCATCATCATAAATTGTAAAAGAAAGGTCAGTTGCTTCATTTCTCGGACACTCTGCAGCAAAACCAATTACCTTATTTGATATTTCTGAAATTTTGGTTTTTTCATAACTTATAATTTTATTTTTTAATTGTTGTGTATTTTTATCTTTCGATATGTCTTGAAAACACATTACATTTGGATAGTGTATAAGTCTTCCCGTGGTTGCTTGGAAATTTTCATATACACACCTTAGAGATTTTATATCATGAATCTCATCACCTCGAATACCAAATCTTCGTGAAATTTCATTCCATGGCGGTAATAAAAATACAAATAGATTATTGAGATTATAGAGCTCACTTTTAAAATGATCTTCAATAAAGGGTATATTCCTTCCATTCATTCTTGCAAAGATCATTCTAGATATTTGAGATCTATCCATTAGATGCCATCTATACCCAGATTCCTTGTGAATGTCACGTATTAGAGTCGTTTTTCCCGAACAATCAGGACCTTCAATAAAAACATTTTTAACTGGAAAGGAAATCACTAATACACTATATGTCGAGCTGTTTCATTCGGTAGGCTGTGGTCGAATATCCCCAGGCCTCTGATGATGATGTCTCTGCTATCCACATCGTGTAGGGCGCGGGTATGCTTTCAAATTTTCCCCACACCCTTAGCCATCTGGTCTCAGATGCATCATCACACACTTTCATTCTATAAAATATTTTTCCATTTTTCGTCTTTCTTTCTTCTACGTTTTGTATGCAGAACCAGACAATGTCTTTATTATTACCCTCAAGAGAGGTTACCGGAGGAACCTTTGAATGCTTAATCTTGTTAAGAATCCGAGAAGGAAAAAGTAACTCATCATCAACTGACGCCATGAGGTCAACGCTAAAGGTTATCTTTTCACCACGGGTCCAGTCTTCTACTTCGCGGTTTTCTCTAATTTTCTCAGAGACGAATTCGGGAATATACCCATTCTCCTTTGTTGCCTTTTTAAATGCAGTCTTGGTCATGCCATACCTGCCCTTCTTCAACAGGTCATAATTTCCAACTATGATGTTGTAAAGTTGCTTATGATTTTCAATTTTTTTAGATTGAATCTCTGCTAAAGACCCAAATGCCTCAGATTTACAAAGCGAATCAAAACAGGTCTTGTTCATCTTTGACGGCCGCCAGCGACCCTCCTCAGTAAATAGCATGTCATCTAGACTCTCAAAGGGTCGTCTTTCCATGATCTCCGATACCGCCGAGCTACCAACCCCTTTGATTGCAGTTAGAGGCGGAACAAATCCACCTCGATCCTCGATGTAGACCCAGACATCAGAAGATGCATTAATATCAGTAGGCAATATCTTGTAACCTAGAGACTTAATCTCACTAATAACTTTTCCAAACTTATTAGTCCCGTTTTGAGTTTGCAAACAAGTTGCTAACCATTCTTTTTCATAATGTGTGTGAAGCCATGCTGAATAGTATGAATCAATTGCATATGACACAGCATGACTTTTATTAAAGCCATACCCTGAGAAAAACTCAATTGTTTCATAAAGCTTTTCAGCTTTATCTCTATCCATCCCAGAAATCTCAATTGCACCACTAACAAATTTCTTTCGAAGGTCAACCCTCTCCTGAATCTTTGCGTCATTTGAATCGAGTGACTTTTTAACTAAAGTCTTCCGCATCTTATCTGAGGCCCCTTTGTCAAAGCCGGCAAGCTTTTGAGCCAAAAGCATAAACTGCTCTTGAAAAGAAATAAAGCCATAGGTCTCTTTAAGGATATCTTCAATTACGGGATGGTCGTACTGTACAGGATTTCCCTTTTCGACAGACTTCTTGACCTTCACATATTTCCTGTGAACTCCCGCAGCAAGGGGTCCTGGTCGATAAATCGCTGTAATTGTTGCAAGCTCCTCAAGTGTTCGAGGCTTAGCTTGCGTACAGAACTTTCTAGCACCCTGCTGTGTAAACTGAAAAACCTGAACAAATCGACCTTTGTGATAGACGTGTTCCCAAACCTGCTGATCATCCAGATCGTTATATCGACAATTTATGTTTTCATCAAAAAACTTCTGAATATCAGAAAAGGATGGAGATGTATTTCCCTGATTTCTTAGGACCAGCCGAATACAGTCTTCGACCATTTTAAGTGTTGTGAGCCCTAAGAAATCAAACTTTAAAAATCCGTTTGGTTCAAGATGACGAAAGTTCATGCCCTCAGACCAGGGGGTTTGAATCTCTCCTCTCACTTTGATGATAGGCATATATTTCTCAAGCTCTGGGCAGATTAGAACCCCTCCGGCATGCCGGCCGATTGATCTTGACTCCATGAATAGTTTTTGAACTTGATCACAAACCTTTGGATACTTCTCCATGAAGTCAACATAATTCTTAGAGTATTTCATACAATCTTCATGGGTTAGAACATAAGTTGATTTTTCTTCATGATCACTCATAGCTTTGTGCATTACTTCATTCTGGATCTTATTTGTCATCGCATTGACCTCACCAAAGTCAATACCGTAAAACTTAGAAACATCTTTAATCAATGATTTAAGTTTCAGTGTATTAAAATTAGAGACTGGTACGACAGATTCTTCACCAAAAAGTTCTCGAGCTGCATCAATTAAAACATCTCTATCGCCTGCATCAGTGTCAATATCAGGCCATCCAGCCTTGTCCCTGTGTAAAAACCTCTCCCACAGTAACCCATATTTGATTGGATCAGTAGTTGTAATACCAAGTAGATAGTTTACCAGAGATCCTGCCCCGGATCCTCTTCCTGGTCCGATAATCGTGCTCTTCGACGCAAGATCAAACACCTTAGTCATAGTAAGGAAATAATTCTCAAACCCTAGATGCTTGATGTCTGAAAGCTCCGTCTTTGTTCTATCAACATACTCTTGGTTTGTGTGTAGATTTTCTGTTACGAGAGCCTCTTTTACCCGTTTCACAAGCTGATTAAACGCTGGGTTCCCCGGACGATCAAAGTTTGGAAGCTTTGCTTCTTCGTCAAACCAAACTTCTTCACATTGCTGCCACGCTATGTCATGTGTCCTCTCTATCGCAGATTTAATAAGCACTTCATTGCCCTTATAAAAGTCATTCTTATCATAGTATGACTTAAACTCCTCCCACATCTGATTGGCATTCTTTGGATAAAGCTCACATTTCAAATCCTCAAATTTAGGAAGCTGCTGAATAGCACTACCTCGAGCACCCATCCGACCGAGTTTTCTATAAAGCTCCCGAGCCTCCCACATATCTCTTCCGTAATAGTGAGAATCAGCTGTTGCAACAAGCGGAAGCCCTGTTGATTTTGACAATTCAATAAGGTGCTTATTTGTCGTATGCTGTATGTCTAGATCATTAAATTGAATCTCTAGATTAAAATTTTCAATCCCGACGGAATCGACAAATCTGTCAGACACATTTTGTAATTCATTCTGAATCTGATCAAAGCTTTTCCCCAGGGCTTCTCCTCTAATTGCGATCGATGCTGGGAGGCCTCCCACGCAGGCTGTGGACACAACTAGGCCTTCACCGTGTATTTTCAAGAGATTATAGTCAATTCTTGGAAACCTATAGAAGCCTTGTGTATAAGATTTTTTAACCAGCGTAAAGAGATTTTGCAATCCCTTGCGGTTCTTGGCAAACACAACTAAGTGATATCTCCTTTTCCACTCGTCTCTTTGAAAGTCTGATTTTGTGTCATCTTCATTTTCAATCACAAGCCCAGAGGTAAGCTCATTCTCTGAATCAATGTCGGTTTTTTCCCTTGCCTTCTTTTCTGATCGAGCAAGTCTAACTTTCTCTTTGTGATTTTCGTATTGCATGCTCCACTCTGATAACGAGGGAACAAAGTAAAACTCAACACCGTAAAGCTGTCTATACTTTTGACCTTTCTTTTTAAGATTTTTTGCATACGCATGCGCGTGAGCAAGGCCGTTGCCATTACCGTGATCTGTGAGAGACCATGCGTCCATGTCATTAGACAGAACAAAGTCAATATGCTGGCTAGGATACCCAAGCCCGTCATATGGTGATCCTGTTCCGCTATGGGCATGAAGACCTACGAATAGTTCTGGTGATTTAATTTTATCAAATACTGACACTATGACCTCTATCTCTAATTCATTGTATACCAAAACTGGTAGCTTTACACGAATTAAAGATAAAATTCGCCTAGTTATGACTTAAATAAATTTGCCACTTTAAACCTACAGTTGGCAACAGGTCGGCTTAAAATTTCATCTATTCTCTCAATGGGCCTTAGGTCGATTTCAAGCAATGGATCTTCAGCAGTCTCACAGCTGGCATCCAGAGATGGTGAATCATTAATCACATCATACACATCAACTTTTAGACCCGGGTAGTTTCCTGCACACAGGCTTATGATTGCATCTCGATTATTCTTTGAGTCATCATAGTAGTGGATCTCGCTTGGAATATAATCTTCAATATATTTCTGAACCACCCTGAGCTTATCCACTGGTCGGCCGCCATCATCACCTGTAGTGTGAATCGGGATGTTTGTAATTCCTTTGCTTTCAAGAAAATCAGATATATCCTTTTTATTTCTTTCTCCACTTCGAGCAGTGATTATGACCGTCGTTGCATCTTCACTTTGTGATGCATCTCTAATCAGTGCTAGAACTTCTTGAATTTCAACGGGATTCAAAACCTCATCAAAATTCTCGTAGGTAATTACATCATCCTTTCTCTTTTCATCTGGTCTCTCTCTATACTTTTCAAAAGCATGAGAATCCATTGACTCGACATTTTGATCACCGCTTTCAGGATCCAAGCTTGTAACAGTAACTAGATTATCTGTTGTTGCTAGTGTGTCATCAAAATCAAAAATGTATAGAGTGAAATCTCCAAGGGAATAGTCCGACGGTGATCTCTCTCTTTCTCCGTTGAGACCCCTCATCTCTTCAAAGAAAATCTCATGGGCTTTTTTCACAGGGTTCATAATAAATAATTATCACTTCACATGTCTATTATGCTAGATAACGATCAATGATAAATATTATTAGCTAGCATCTAAACAAATGGTTTCCAATAAAAGTCTAGTTACAACACATGGATCACAATTTGCATTAGGGCGACGGTCCTCTAGATACCCTTTTCCATCTCTAGCAACTGATCTAGGGATTCTAATCGACGCTGTTCTATCTGAGATACCCCAGCTAAACTCTTTATATGAGCATGTTTCATGCTCGCCTGTCAATCTTGTCTCAATCCCTTTTCCATATCCTTCAAGATGAGATTCAACTTTCTTGCCAAGCTTCTCACACGCTTCTTTAATATATTTTAGACCGCCGTTCTCTCTCATCTTTCGGGTGCTAAAATTAGTGTGACATCCAGCCCCGTTCCAATCTCCAGACATTGGCTTTGGATCAAAGGTAACTGTCATTCCAAATAACTCTGCCACACGCAGGAGAAACCATCGGGAAATCCAAAGCTGATCACTTACTCCCAGGCCGTCCACTCCGGGGCCGCCAATCTGATACTCCCACTGTCCTGGCATTACCTCAGCATTTGTACCCGCTATATCAAGACCCGCAGCAAGACAAGCTCGAAGATGCAAATCTGAGATGTCTCTTCCAAACGTTCTGTCTCCTCCGGCGCTACAGTAGTAGATACCTTGTGGTAAGGGATATCCGGTTGGTGGAAATCCTAGTGGCCTTCCATCTTTAATGATAGTATATTCCTGTTCTAATCCAAACCAGGGGTCGCTTGATGACGCGTCATGAGACACCCTCACAAGAGAATGACGATTATTCGTAGGATGCGGTTTTCCGTCTCCAGATAAAACCTCACACAATACCACAAAAGACGTGCCATCTCCGCGAATACTGTCTGGAACAACCTTGACAGGGTAAAGCAAGCAATCTGAATCAAATCCCATCGCCTGACCTGTAGAAGATCCATCAAATCCCCACTCGGGAATGTCACGAAGGTCTAGCTGCTCATCGAGATGTTTAAATTCATCAAAGCTTACAGTATGAACCTTTATCTTTGATCGAAGCCCCCAGGGGTCGAATCCGTCTATCCAGACATACTCTAACTTTATTTTAACTAGATCTTCAGTCATTACTCAATATTTCCGTAATAGGGTTCAAAAATCAGTCCCTCACTGTCGACACAACGAGAAAGATAATCATCTAGCTCCTCAAAAGAGGTGCAAACTTTAATGCCTGACTGGGCTAACATTAGATTAAAGGTCGCACCTTCAGGTAAACCTACACAAAAATAAACTATAGGTGTATCAGATTGATGAGCAACCCCGGCTTCAAAAATACTTCCCATATCTTTATCTCGTGTATTGCATATCACGAAGTCATTTCCAAGAATATGCTCAACGTTTCCCTCGAAAGTCGCCTTTTGAGTCGTAAGGTCTGCCGACGGCGGACATACAAAGAAATCCTTGGGTGAAAAATATTCAAATCCGTTTTTAGTCAAAAGAGATTTGATTGTCTCCACTTCCTCAAAAGCTGCGGGAGTGAACCACGAGCTAGCAATATAAGCTTTCATTTTTTCTCCTAGTAGATAAGCCTTTAGATTATAAAAAAAAATTAGGGTATTTATAAATCAATATTACATAAATTTTTTCTTTTTAAGATTTTTCTTCGCCCAGTCCATCCAAGTGTCAAAAACAATCCCCTTTTCATAATCTGATATGAGCCCCAGATCCTGGTATCTGTTTAATAGAATGTAAGTATCTCTTTTTAAATCACTGATATTTTTTACATTATGAGAATATCCCCTGACGTAAGACGGTATTTCTTCTGGCTTTAGGAGATACTTTGCATAACTGCCTTCGACTTCTTCGGGCTTGTGAATAAAATTGTAGTATGCGTTGCCTCTTCCGTGTGCTATAAACATCTGGCCTGATGCCTCTCCTTGTGTAACATGCTCTATCTCATGTCTCACAGTATTTGATATCTCATTTCTTAAGTTCCCATATTCACTTGATCCAAATTCTCTTGGAATTTCGACAACAACATGAATCCCAAGATCGTGTATTCCAGTGGGATCTTTGTCATATCCGCTCACGTTGTATCTTTTTGAATCTCTATTTATCTGGACAATAACATATAGTGTGGTATCAATTATATCATCAGATATGTCATAAGAATAACCTTGAGACTTCCAGTCTAGACTTAAAGGAAATTTTCCAGCTACTATTTCAATAAGCTCATCATCTCCTATTTCACTGTAATAATCATGAATATCATCCTTTGATAATACAGAAGAAGGTAGCTTTGTATGCCTTCCATGAACAAGTCTCATAATATCGCTTGTGAGCATATTGGTGAGAGCATGAAGCCTTTTTGATTGTGTCTTTCGATTCTCAAAAAGAACTTCTCTAATAAATTCTCTGAAATTTGAACTATCACAGTGAGACATTATTCATAAATATAGCTTTTTAGCTCTTCCTTGAATGAATTAACCGTCTCTTTTCTGACAGCGTATCGTAAGATCGTATGTAGTATTTTTCACAACCTGTCCTGATCCTGAACAAGGCTGACAAAGATTTCCAATCATGGTACCTTTTCCGCTACACGTATGACAGGGTCGAGCTGTTTTAAAAATGGCGGTTCCGTACTGAATAGTCTGTGAGATTCGTCCAGACCCTTGACAAGTGTCACACTGCGTAATGTTATCCCCGCCGGCACCATTACAACTCGCGCACTTCTGATTTTCTGATAGCGTAAAAGATCTAGATATATCTCCCCAAAGCTCAGAGAGCGGAATTTCAATGGAGACATATTTTTCTTTTTGCGGCTGCCTATCTGAACGTCGATGCGATCCAAATCCAAACATTTCATCTAAGTTCATTCCTCCAAATGACGAGAATAAATCGTTTAGAGAACCTCCTCCAAGTTCAAAATCAAACGATCCAAATCCAGATGGACCATTTTTAATTGCATCATGATGAGCCCTCTTTTGGTCATCTGAAAGAGTTTCATATGCCTCACTTATTTCCTTAAACTTTTTTTCAGCCTCTGAGTTATCTGGGTTCTTATCGGGATGAAATTCCTGTGCAAGCTTTCTAAAAGCCTTTTTAATTTCAGATGTAGAAGCTGACTCAGACACGCCCAAAATTTGGTAGTAATTTTTCATTTTACCTCTTCTGTAATCTTACATCACAATTCGCTTTTATAAATATTAAGTCAACCGTGAGAAAATCTCCTCTTCAGCCTCGGATCCACGTCTTTTCCCGTTTTAAATTCGGGGCGACTTTTCTCACCTGCACAGTATGCAAGCTCTCTTTCGAGACCTGACGTATTCTGTCCTTTTCTCTTAAATTTTTCAATTTTTCGCATTAAGCGATTAACATGTTGATTTTGTCTTTGACTCTTAGATCCCATCTTTCACCTCATTAAATGTGGCACGCCCTGAGGGACTCGAACCCCCGACCCACGGCTTAGAAGGCCGTTGCTCTGTCCAGCTGAGCTAAGGGCGCGTATAGCAAATCTACCACAAAGCTGGAGCATTTTTTACAAAAAAGTTAATAATATCATCGAGCTTAAAGCAAATAGCCTTCTGCTGTGCAACATCATCTCTTGCTGCGTCAAGTTCATCACCCTCATCATGTCTTTCTTTAAATTGAACATAAAGCTCATCCTCTTTCCAAAGAAAAACATTGACGCCGTCAGAAGTGTACCAGTCATCCCTATCTAGAACTATGATCGATTTCATTAAATTTTCCGTGATATGCTGTTTCCAGATCTTGAACCTCTTGTAGAATCTCTCTCCAAGACTGTCTAAACTTCGTATTTCCATTAGCTTCTTCAGGTGGTGGGTGAGTACCATTTAAATCATATCTGCGAGCCTGATAAATTGTGTCATCTGGATGATATTCTACATGTTCATCACTATCTGAATCTGGCCAATAAAGATTTGTACCGGTACCTGAGCGAACATTCTTAATATAGTGCCACGCAGGACTCGCTAGGGTCTTGGTTCCGATCACCGCACTTGCTTCAGGCAGGACCTTAATGATCTCAAGTGCCATCTTTGCAGCAATAAGATTATCAACAGCGGGCTGAATCTGTTTGTCACTTCTCTGTTTTACAAATCCAATGATATCCTTGAGATTAAATCGGCCATAATAGAACGTGGACAAACACTTCGGAAGAACTGTTCTAGCATCCATCATAGAAATCTGATTGCTATCAACCATGTCAGCATAAAGCTGCTTGCTGTCCTCAACATGTCGCTTCCATCGTCGATAAAACTCAGGACTATTTTCAACTGACGAAGGAATGAGACATGGCTCGTGATGAAGAAATCTATCCCCGGTGCATTGTGCTGCCCACGATCCCGCTCGATGACGAATCAAGTGCGTAACAGTCTGAAGATCTATTCCTGCAAACTTAAAGGTGAAGCTAAATATCTCCATCGGAGTGGGAAGGGCTCGAAAACAAAGTACATCCTCAAGATTTTTACTCAATTCAATCTGAGATACACCTGCGGGATCGGTAAGATCGGGGGTGTCGGCCCATGTGGACTTTACATATCTCCAAGCGACATTTCTCATCTGCTCAGAAGTGGGATGATCAACAAGCTCAATCTGAAGTGCGTCCAGATCATTAAGAAACTCTGTGGTGGGAACTTCTTCAAATCGAATCGCCATTGGAAGAGCGACTGGGTTTAGGTCTTTATTTTGTGGCAATTTATTACTCCTTGTTAGTTAAATCACATACCAGATTATATGCCTCTGCAGGGTCAGTGTACAGTGTGACTCCCGAAACATTTTTTAATTCTTTATTGTAGCTTTTAATCGGTGAGATCACTCTTACCCCGTGCTTCGCGTATTCTGAAGAGTGCTTCGCTGAGTCGTCAATTGCGCAAACAACAGCGTCAGCATCATAAAAATCTTTCTGGACAAGCCACCGAAATTTCTCAGGAGAGAAATCTAAATTATGAAACTTTAATCCGGAATTTTTCAACCAAAAATAAGTGTCATACATACACGTAAGATTTCCAGAGGGTCTCGCAGTAATTAGCTGAATCCAGTATCCCTCATCGTGCAATCTATTAGCAACTTCAATCATTCGTGTATTTGGTGTAATAGTTCGAAGTCCTCTTTCTAAGATAAAATCCTGGAATACCTCTTCTGGTAAAAACCCTGCTGCCTTCACCTCTTTTGTGCTATAGTATTCTGTAGAATCGTAATCAATCTCAACATTCCTCTCTATCTCCAACCACCCTGTAAACGTCTCGCGAAACTCATTTAACACATCATCGAGATCAAAAAGTATAACAGACTGGCCATTCCACACATTTTTTTCAATTTCATGTCGTAAATTAAGGTAGAGGTCCTTATCCTCAAATGCATTAATAAAGTCATCACAGTTAAATTTCCACAGGTTTGCAATTGCAAGAATATATCTAAATGCATCAACTGACTTATAGAGAATCCTCTTTTGATCAACATCCCGACGAACAAGCCTATGATCCTTGAAATTAACCGCGCCAACTAAATCAGAAATCTCTGTGTGAAGTGCAAGAACAAAGGATCTAGTTAGGTCCTCTCTCTCTTTTTCAGTGAGGTTGTCCCTATCAAAGAAAAGAGATGAAAAGTCATCCTGCCTACTGAACATCTCACTGAGAATCGTCTCAGCGAGGTCATGTTTGTTATTCACCTTAATATCCGTCTGTTAGTCGTTGATGAATGATTTTATCCTTCTTGACATATGCATCATAAAGATCTTCAACAGAGATCTCTGTTAAGATTAAAAGAGAAAAAAAGTAATTGAAGGAATCAACAATCTCTTCTAGAAACTCTTCCTTATCAAATTCTCTTATTTCAGTTACCCTGTGAGGCTTCCAGTTTTTAAGATGTTGAAGAGCTTCAAACATCTCCTCTACACCTCGCAATGCAATATCCCTAGCAAACTGTTGATCTCTCTTGTCGAAGAGATTTAAAGGCCACTCAGGATATACATCTGGAAGCTCCTCACGGAGCCTATTCATAAATCCCTCACGAAGGATAAACATCTGCTCTAGCTTATCATCAGACATAGTCTTTTATTGCTCAGCTGTTTTTTCATTTAGATGATCTTGCATCCTTTCCAAATTGTCCTCAAAGGTCTCATAATAATCTTTTGTAGGATCAAGCACAGACGGATCTTTATCATTTGGTGTTACTCTTACTGCCCTGAGATTATCTACGACGTCTGTCCCTGTTAAAATTGCCAATTGTAGCAGTCTTGCGATGTGCCCGATTGTTTCATCTGAAAGTTGATATTGCATATTGTTCTCCATTAAATTTGAATACCAGGTACCCAGTGAGTTGTTCGCCTGTCTTGAGTTACCTCTTTTATCACTTCGTTTCCCTCTGGGTCAACTTTTCGATTATAAACTAAAAACCTCTCGCCGTATCCCCCTTTCGACCCGTCAAAATTCTGATAGCTTCTTATGGTTGCTCCACCTGACTGAAAGCTATTTTTCATGACCCTCTGGATACTTTCACTTAGTCTGGATAGTTCTTTATCAGTTAAATTCTCTACCTTCCTGTGGGGCGAAATTCTTGCAAGCCAGAGAGAATCAGCCTTGATATAGTTTCCAACTCCAGCTATTACCTTTTGATCCATCATAGCCTCAGAGATTGTCTTGTGATTTTTTTTTCTTAGGCACGATATAAACAAGCTATCTGAAATATTATCGGCTAACATGTCTGGTCCTAATGACTTTAGTTTTTCCACTAGCTCTTGTCTATCGTCTACAATTTTGATCGTTCCAAAGTTTCTCTGATCATTAAAGAAAATTGAACCATCATTTAACACAAATTCAATACGACTATGCTTCTTCCTGTCATCTGACCACGAGCCAGTCATCCCAAGAGTATTCCAAAGTGACCAACCGTTTTCCAATATCCAGAATATAAATTTTCCATGACATCCCGGACCTACTATTTTTATTGGAAGCTTATTTCCAAGTTCACCAAAATTATCTGGAACTTTCTTAGAATATCTTCCAGATAAAATATAGACCCTGTTTAAAGTTTTTGATGAAATTCTGTCCGCCAATGACTCAGCAATTCTTTTAACTTCGGGCCCTTCAGGCATGAACTTATCCTTCTATGATGTTATTATATGAATGAAAGGGATATGTGTTCAATGAAAAGAGTGATAATTTCTGACACTCACATTGGTAGCAAATTCTATAGGGCAGAAGAATTATTGTCATTTTTAAAATCTGAGTCGTATGATCAGCTTATTCTCGCTGGTGACATTATAGATTTCATCAAGATTCCAGTCTTTACAGAGAGGTGCATAGAAATACTATCAACCGTTAGATGTAATAGAGATGTTATCTATGTCGTTGGAAATCATGATGAGAGCTTTATCAATCTGATTGGGAAAGAATTTTTTGGAGTCCAGTTTGTTAAAAGATATGAATTTACTGAGGGAGGGAGAAAATTCAGAATCGAGCATGGAGATGAATACGATAAAGGTGTTATACACAGGAGGATCTTTGTAAAGCTACTGTCAGTAATTCAGAACATGCTGGAGATCGCTTTTGACTTTGACTTCACGTCATGGTGGACAGAAAAACAGATCAAGAAACACGAGCTAAGAAGCGTCATTGATATTTTACGACACAACAGTGATGTAGATGTCTTTGTCATGGGACACACTCACAATCCTGAAGCGTTAGTTTGGATTGACGAAGATCAGCACATCAAGACCTACATCAATGCCGGTGACTGGGTAACGCATCAGACCTATGTGACAGTGACTGACGGTGTTGCTAGATTAAGGAAGTTTGAGATCTAAATCTTAAAGATTTCAGGAAATTGCCTAATTGCATCGTCCAGCGTTAAGCTCAATCCAGGTGTACCTTGAGACCTGGGTATGTTAAATCCATATGTATGTGGAGTATCGGCTCCAACTTCTCTCATCCAGTGATTGAAACCAGCCATATCTGAAAATGCTTGCTGTGCTTGCTGCGGGTTACTCCATATATCAGTTTTAAACCCTTCCCAGCGTAACTCATCAAGTCCATGTAGACCAACTCCTCCTGCTTCTTCTACAGCAGCAGATAGTTCATCTAGATTTTTTCCTATTGTCTCGTCTAAAGATCCGACAGGTGGAAACTTATCAGCCCCCTTTAGAACATTAACACCAATACCCCCTGGAGCATCTGGCCAAGTCCCGGGACTACGTATTATTGCCATTCCATATGTTGGCAACCACTGACCCTGTCTAGCTTTTCGTCCCCCTAGGCCTGGATTTGTTCCTGAGCTTCTGTAGTATATTTTACTTCCGCCTGGATATTTCACAGCAACAAACTGATAACCATCATCAGAGACCTTTGCAATCCTTGATGCAAATGGAACCTTACGGGCAAGCCTAGCAATGTTAGCCACACTCTGTGTGGTAGCTTTTTTCTGTCTCGGCAGCTTGCTGGGAGGTCTACTTTTTCCAGCTGGGTCTAGATTTTTACCTGCAGTTACTACATCATCTGCAGCCTTAGCAGCTTTTGAAGCAGGCACGCCTGCGGCCTTCATTCCTTTTACCATCTTTGCTGTTTTGACTGCAAGCGCTCCCGCTCCGATTCCTCCAGCAGATAACACCAAAACCAGAGCGGCAGATTCTGAATTACCCTCTAGTGCGTAAAGCGCTGCGTCTGCAAGATCTGTAGCCATTGTAGGGTCAGCTATTGACATCGCAGCGAGAATAGAATGTGCATCTGTCTGAGCATCCTCTAGCTGCCTGTATTCGCTTC
>Ga0098047_10000154_pt1 | contig 26991 bp, 35 predicted proteins | sample 12_taG_FD_92585 | JGI IMG/M metagenome (GOLD analysis project Ga0098047, IMG submission 92585) | Marine viral communities from the Subarctic Pacific Ocean - 12_ETSP_OMZ_AT15267 metaG | ecosystem: Environmental > Aquatic > Marine > Oceanic | place: Subarctic Pacific Ocean | collected 2015-01-16 | reverse complement strand
TTAGTTCTGATGATACTGATGAATAGCAAAGAGACTGCCAACCATATCCTCAAATATCACCCTACCTATGATAACGCCATAGGAGACCTCATGGAGTACCTAGAAGATCAGTGATGTTTGACAAAGGAAGGAAAAGAAGTATACAAAGAAATAAGAGAATATATCTATAATTATGAACTAGAAGAAAATAGCTTTATATACCTAAAAAGAAATAAATGCCTAGATATACAATAATGAACTACACAAGAATGGAAAACATCTATCAAAGCGTTATCTCATTTGATTCTGATGCAGAGACCATAGAAGAAGCAATAGAAGATTTTGATAGTTGATATATAATAAGAGAAGATCATTATGACCACTGTAATACAATAGACAACCCAAAGATATTAGATCAATTCAATCTTGATACACAGACATCATCAGCTATAGATTTTAAGGGTTGAGCCACAAAAAAAGAAGATATGCAATTTGCCTTAGATGAGCTAAAAACAGAACAAGAAAAAACCACTTTACCTCGTAAAAAGAAATAAATGAAAAAAAGACTAATCTTCCTAGACAAGATCTGGTATATCAACATTGCTATACCAACAGAAGATGACCACCAAGTACAAGACCAAGGCAAATGGCTTTCCTTCGTCCTAAATATGACTATTATGAGTATGAGATAGTAGTAGGTGAAGATGAACACCCTTTGTCTCATTATTTATCTAGATTCTAAGAAATGATACAGAACCACGTACTGGTAGACAAAAAAATACCAAGAGGACTACTAAAAGAATTTCAATGAAACCTAAAAATACAAAGCAAAGACAGGATAGCAAGATTAGCTAGTAGGATACTAAAGAAATGATTCTCAGCACCAATATTTGTCTGGGCAGGCAACAACTATATCCTAGACGGTCATCAAAGGCTAACAGCACTAAATAAACTTGCAAAGGAAGGAGAAACACTAGAGAATGATGAAATTCCTATAGTAGAAATCCAAGCAGAAAATGAACAAGAAGCAAAAGAAAAAGTCCTTGAATATAATACAAGCTATAGTGATATAGATACAGAGTTCCTAACAGAAGAATGGGCAATTGACCTAGACATAGATTACATCGATCTCTATACATGAGGAGAAAAAATAGACTTCAACCTACTAGAAGATAAAGAAGAAAAGGAAGACGATATACCTGAAATGGATAATGTAGATATTATAGTACAGAGAGGAGACATATTCCAACTAGGAGATCATAGACTTATGTGCTGAGACAGTACAATCCAAGAAGACGTAGAGAAGTTGATGGATGGTAAGAAGGCACAAATGTGTTTTACTGATCCACCATACAATGTGAATTATACAGGAGGCATGGGAACACACACAAAGAATGAAAGAGAAGGAATATTGAATGACAAAATGAGTAAAAGTTCATTTTATGAGTTTTTATCTGAAATAAGTAAAAGGATTGTAGAAAATACAGTTTGAGGGATATATATTTGTATGAGTAGCAGTGAAATAGACACACTCAAAGAGGCGTTTGAAAGTAATGGCGGTCATTGGCAGAGTTTTATAATATGGGTAAAGAATAATTTTACCCTATCTAGAGCAGACTACCAACATACTTATGAGCCTATATTATATTGATGGGCAGAATGAGTGGTAAATCATTATTTCGTATGAGATAGAGATAGGGCTAATGTATGGGAAGACTTAAGAAAAATAAAGACAGAATATAAGGATGGCTATACTACTATATCATTTCAAGGATTTAAGGTAAGATTAATGGGTGAAATAAAGAAATGAGAAGTAATAAAAAAGAAACAAAGAACAGATATATGGAGACATGATAAGCCAACAAAAAGTTCTGAACATCCAACTATGAAGCCAGTGGTATTATGTGAAGAGGCAATAATAGGAAGTAGTATATATAAAGATCTAGTATTAGACCTCTTCCTATGATCCTGATCTACCCTAATAGCCTGTGAAAAGACCAATCGTAAGTGTTATGGTATGGAGCTAGATGAAAAATACATACAAGTAATACTAAAAAGATACTATGATTATACGTCTTGACAAAAAGAAACGCTTTGTATAAATAGAGACATAGATTTATCTCCTATTCTACAAGAATGAAATACTGGGAAAGATTAAAGAAAGTATATATGCAATCCCCCATCAAAAGCGTAAGAGAGTTCCTTAAACAATATCACTGAGAATGTACAAGAAATAATATAAAACACTGCAAAGAGCGACAAAGACAAAAACAAATATACAAATGATTTATAAATAACCTATAACAACCATGCCAAAAAACAAATACACAAAAAGAGCAAAGGTTCATGGAAACTCTAAATTCACTCAGGTAAAATGGGAACACATGATGGAGCTCATTAAGATGGACGTACAAATACAAGTCGCCTGTGACTATGCTAAAATAAGTCAAGAGACATTCTATCAACGAATGAGAGAGGATAGCAATTTATCTGAAGAATATGCGATGGCTAAGCAATTTGTCGATGTTGCATCGTCTCAAAACATAGCAAAAAGCATAATCAAAGATAAGGATGTCGAAATCTCTAAGCGATATAAACAAAGAAGAGATAGAAGGTATAAGGACAAACAAGAAGTTGACCAAACCAACAAAAATATTAATATAGACTTAAAGGATCTCGAAGGCAAGTCGCCAAAAGAACTAGAAGAGATGAGAAAACAACTACTTGGATAGATTTTACTTCTACCCCCCTAGTAACCACGCTACTGTATGGCTACAACACTTACAAACCTAAGAGACATATTTTACGATGTGCTTAGAGAGGAACAAGACTCTAACGCGTATCCCTACACACTTGTAGACCTGCTGCTAAATAATACCCAGAATAGAATATGTAATGGCAAGCTAGTGAATCCATTCACTAAGGAAAAGGTAAGGAAAGGACAACTACCCTTTTTGCATAAGGATGCATACTATAGCAATGTTGCTCCTACAGGACTTACTACTGCAGCTACTGTATGAGGATGAACACTCACAGTAACTAGCACTACTAACTTTGGGTCTACTTGATCTCTATACATAGCTTGAAATATAGTAACCTATACATGAACCACAGCAACCACATTCACAGGCTGTACTAATGTTCTTTTTGCTTTCGCTTCTTGAACAGAGGTGTCACAAGCATTTGATATGCCCACAGACTACATGTCTACTATCAATCTAATATACAACAACAGACTTAAGCTTCCTGCTAAACAATACGACGATGTGTATGAGGATCTCAATAGCTACAAGGGAACCATACATAGAAGGGATAGAGAGCAACCACCCTATACTTCGCCATATAGAGTAACGCCATTCTATTCAATAAAAGACAGCGACTACCTACTTATATACAACTTCACAGACACAGGAGACCAGATCCTACTAAGATACGAGAAACTACCCACAACAATGACTGCCACTAGCGATACTGCCACAATAGACAATGATGACTACACACAAACAACAATACCATTGATTGCTGTATGAGAAATGCTATACCATAGGGGAGAAGAGGGCAGAGCTAAGGAATTACTTAACTTTGCATACGGTCAAGCAGAAGAGATGTACGACTTCTACAACAAGCAAAACTATGAGAAGCAGAGTGGTGTACAATATAAGACAGCTAAGTCGAAGCTCAATATATAGTGACAAATGCAAATAAAATGACGAATTCCTCTTAAAACAACAAAAACAACAAAAAATAGAATGTGGTTCTGAACTGGAGTTAGGTAGAGTTGCTCCCGCGTAGAGCACAAAAGATATTTGGCTCCCGTCTACCCTGTTGACAGTTTATCTTATTCTATTTCTCTATGCACAACCAAAAACAACATTTCTTGGATATCATAGATCTACATAAGGTTGGTGATATGCCTCTAGTTACACTAAAGAGGGTGTTCTTTGCATTAAGGCCCGATAAGGTGAAAGAGAATCTATTCAATATACACACAGAAAGGAAAGACAAAACATACTATACAAAAGAAGATATAGAATCATTGGCAGAGAAAGTCTTTACATAAACCCCCCTACTAACCACTTATAACAATAAGTTATCAATCGGCAAAGCGATTAAGGTTATCCAAGAAGAAGGGGATCTTCAGTGGGTGATATGTAGACAACGTACAGAACGTTGATCTTGCGCCATACTTTTCTCCTTATCTTAGGAACGCTAGACTCGATGGACAATCTATTACTATAAGACCATGATACCAATTGTTTTCTACACTAACAGCAGGTGATTACCCTAGAGGGATAGGAAGCTACCTACAAAGTGATCCAGATAATGATAGGATTATTGTTAGACATAACACAGACTCTACCCATGATCTCTATACAATAGAGACAGACGGTACAGCTACAAGCATTCTAACCAACTCAGACGTTACCTCAGACAATAGAATGGACTTTACCAATATTGGTGACGTTATTTATTGTATGAATGGTGTAGATGATTTCGGTAAGCTAGATGACACTACCTATACAACACCAAGCACAGGGGTGGCTAACTTCTCTCCCTCTTTTTCTGTTACATTTAATAGCTCACATTGGGCTTCTGGTCGATCAGATAACCCTAATGTGGTCTATAAGAGTGTCGCAGATGACTATGAGGACTTCTCAAACTCTGGTAGCGATAGTTTTACTTTCAATGAGACAATAACTGGGTTACACGCTACTAATGAGGCTCTATTCTATTTCACGAAGAATACAGTTAGTGCTACTGGTCCTTCTGATATAAGTGAGACTTCTGCTTCTATTACTTACTTTACAAGAACAATAAATGCACAACAAGGGAGTGTGAACCATGCAAGTATAGTCTCTGCCGGTATGAATGTATACTATTTGACCCCTTGAAACCAGATCATGCAAATAAGAAGAGGAGAGAACATAGACGGGTTTGAGACCTATGTGATCTCTGATAGGGAATATGCTGGTATATCTACATTACTTTCAACACTAGACACGGACCAGACTGATTCTTTTGCTTATTTCCTAGAAGATCAGAATATTATTAAACGACATATGAAAACTAATTGAGCAACCTTCAATGATATTGTTATTGTCTATGACGTAGAGAAGAATGCTTGGCTGGTAGACAATCACCAATATTTCTATGGTGGAGTATCATTCAAGGGGTTCAATTATACTATCTCTATGATAGAGTCTAAGGTATACAAAGATGAGTTCTCACAAGATGATGAGGCAACTCCTATCCCTTTTGAATATAGGACAAAGGAGTTTTATGTTGCTGATCCAACGTTCAAGAAACTGTTCTGGGAAGAAAGAACGCTCCTAGACATCAATGAACTCGCTGAACTGGCGCAAGCTATATATATTGATTGAGGTGAATCTGATACTATAACTATAGACTCAGACAACTATGATGCAGCAGCAGTATGATGATCTACATCAGGAGGGGGTATAGGAGCGTTCCCAGTAGGTGAAGCGCCAGTGGGTGAAGATTGAGACTCTTGATTAGATGATGATTATAGAGAGATTTGTGTATTAAGGACAAAAGGGAACCTGAACGTGAAAGGAAAGAAAATACAACTAAGGTTCACTAATGACACCCTAGCAGGTAAAGCAAGACTAAAGAACGTATCTATAAGGGCTGAAGTCCTTCCATGATTAGCAAACAATTTAACTACATAATATATTATCAATGACACAGACACAAGAGAGTTGATACAAAACCACCCTTGCCTTACCTATGGCAGCAGCAGACACTACTATGGAGGTAGCAACTGCGCCAACAGTAACCAAAGGTAGGTTGCTTATCAGATCATGAAACACCAAAGAACGGGTGCAATTTACATGAGTATCTAGCACCACGCTCACAGGGCTTACTAGATGATTAAGCCAGACAGCAGATCCAGCCACAGCAGGTACTGGTCTCACTTGGGTAGCAGGGACAGAGGTTATTCTTGTCTCTATGCATGATCAATTGCTAGATAAACTAGAAGGAGATCAAGCAATATTAGAGGCTAAGGTCTATGCAACAACAGCTGCTAGGGATACAGCTCTTGGTGCTGATGCTGCAGCAACTAAAGCGTTTACATGTGTATATGTTACAGCAACAGGACTACACTACAACTATAATCTCTCTAGTAACCAACGGGAAAGTGTAGACACAGGAACAACAACTCCCAACGCTAGTGAGACGGTAGCAGGTAAAGTAGAGGAAGCGACAACAGCAGAGGTAACAGCAGGAACAAATACAGGAGGTACTGGGGCGCAGACCTTTGTTGCACCTAGTAAAATGCAAGCTAGTATACAATCAGGAGAAGCTCTCTATCTTTGAGCAAGTGCTGTAGGTACTGATGCCTATGCAGTAACATGAACCCCAACAGTAACAGCTTATACAAAAGGTATGGTTGTTTCTTTTGAGACTGATGTTGTAAACACGGGTGCTTGTACTTTAGATATTGATAGTCTTGGAGTAAAAAACATAAAAACTTTAGATGGTTCTGATCCAGAGAATAGTGATATAAAAGCAAGTCAGATGCTAACTCTCCAATATGATGGCACCAACTTTGTTATCAAAGACCAAACTAAGTCGCTTATTTCTAGTGAGATTAGCAAATTCGGTGGTGATGGTTCTGACTGAGCACAAGGGGATGCAGCACTAACTATAACGGGATCAAATAATACGTATATAACAAAGAACTTCACCTCTTGGGCAGCTGGTTCTGTATCAAGGACTTGTACGGTTACTCCTACAAATTGTATAGTACATATCAAAGTAAGTGGTAATGCAGATTTCACCAACCGGACATTTGATTTTGATGGTAAATGATGACCTTGATGAGCAGGTTGAGATTGATCCCCCGATATGGGTTCTGATTGAACGGATGGATTATGAACTACCGCAAAGACAGGAAAAGGAAAAGGATGAGATGGCGTATTGTCTAATGAGATGAATAGAGGGGCAATCTGATGAGAATCATATTTATGATTAACCGCATTATCACAACATCCTAAAGCCTTTGTTGCCGCTTGTGGTTCTGGTGGATGAGGATGAGCCCATTCTGATGGTGAATCTAATGATGGTTGAGCATGATGAGCCGGTGGATGATGCTTGATTATGGAAGTAAAAGGAGATATAACATGGTCATCATCTGTTATTACAGCTGATGGAGACGCAGGGACAGTGGGTGAAAGAAGCTGACCAGCACCTTCTGGATGATGAGGAGGATGATGAGGATGAGGCGCTGTTGTGGTTCTCTATAGTGGGACTGAGACATGATCTGTGACACCTACGGTTTCTGGCGGTTCTGGTGGAGGAGTTACCACAGGTGGTAGTTGAGGGGCTTGATCCGGTGGATGAGGAGGATCAAGTGTACAATGAAATTGAGCCAATACTACTAATGCAACGCCAGCCACTCCTACTTCTGGTTGAGCGGGTAAAGCGGGTCTCTATCTCATAGAAGCAAATGAAGTATTTGCTGAGTAATCTTTAATTAACAACATTATATAATGCCAAATTACATATTCTGACAACAGGCTATTGATGAAGAGGTCGATCTTGATGCGAGGAATCAGCAAGTAGCTGAGGAGATGTTCAGTCTATGACCAGAATTTAGTCAAGAGAACCTCCAGAGCGTTACCGGAATAGGTGACAATCTTTCTGAGTATTGAGTAGGTGCAGATGAACGGACCAATACTCTTTCTGATATACAGAATAGGTTCAATCAACTAGGTCAACCGCCAGCCGATGAAGGACTCCCAGAAGTAGATACTGGATTACCACCAGTAGATACTGGTCTTCCTGAAGGAGAGCTACCTGAAGGCTGACTGCCAGAGACCCCTTGAGTAGAAGGAGAGCCTACCGGAGAGCCTGTTGAGGATCCTTATGTGTTTGGACTAGATGATTTATGACCAGAATGGAGACCAATATATGATCAGTTAGATGAAGCAGCAAAGAAGCGTTTTGAGCAAATATGAGCAGAGGACACAACAGCCCAAATGGAATTTCTTGAGGACCGGAAGAGTAATGATGAATTTGTAAGATGAGAAAGAGATAGGCAAGTAAGAATAGGTGAGTTAGCAGAAGAAAGAGCCTCAATATATTCTAGACAAAGAATACAGGATTCTAGAAACAAGTTAGCTAAATTAAAACAGAGTGTCGCTTATTTAGGTACTCAAGGACAGCCCTGAATATCATCTGCTAGATTGGACGCAGTAGCTATGCAGATAGAACAATGAAATCAATTGTTTTGAGAGTTGCTTACTATAGAAAGAGGGCTCAAGGAGTCGAGAGAACTAGGGCGTGAAGGTGATGCAGCCAACTTTGAAAGACAAATGGAGTTATTGCAAGATGAGTTAGATAGGAACGTGGATAGCGCTATACAAGATGCGCTTAGCATGATGTCTGCTGCTGAATTAGAATGAAGATTAGATGAGCTAGAAGATATTGAAAACTTTGAAAATACAATACTTCAAGAACTAGACCTGAATATAGGAAGAACAATAACAGCAAATAGGAAACAAAGAAACTTTCTTATTGAACAATATCAAGAAATAGCACAAAAAAGGGAACAGTACGCACTAAATAAAAAAACAACAAATATGGAGGAAAGCAATATTAGAGGCTATTATGTAGACGGCAATGGTGACCCCCGTATAGGTATAGATGGTCTTGTTGTGCCAGTAAAGCAAGATGCTGTATATTCTAACTACGACAAGGAGACGTGACAATTTATAGAGATCATAAGAGGACCAGACGGACAACTAGAGCCAATCATTACAGATATTATGGATCAAGGCAGCTTTGCTGCATCCCAAGCAACAAATTGGGCTAGTCTATTCAACCAAGGCAAAGTAGAGATAGATGATATACCTGATGACATAAAGAATATGCCCGCATTTGTGCAAGCATTAGCTGAGTGATATGAGAAAGAGAAGGTGTGAAATACAATAATGACAGATCAATACACAGCAAGCCAGATAGATCTTGGTGACATGGGTATCTTGAAGGTTGGCGATAAAGCTTATGGTATACTAGGGAATACAGGTACTGGTATAGTCACTCAATTCTGATGAGGTGCGCTAGGTGGTATAGATATAGATGGTGATAGATGAGATGATATATATTCTGTGTCAGGTGGTACTATATTAGACTTTTGAGAAGATCAAGACGGAAACATATTTGTAGAGATATTGAGTGAGGATGGTAACAATGTATTCAGATACAACCACCTCTTAGAATATGGTAAACTTGTTCAATGAGATCTCAAAATAGATGACACAGTACAGCAATGAGAGAAAATATGATTTATGGGGTCTTCTGGAGAAACATATAGCCAATATGAAGGATGAGATCCTACACATCTCGATCTTGGTGTATATGAAGCATCTAACGGCGAAAAAGGTAATTTGCTTGCTATAGATAAGCAAGTACAAGCTGTTTATGGAGTAGATATAGCAGAAGAACAAGCAGACCCACAGAGGGAGGTTTATTTAGACCTACTTAGAAGGGGCAGGGTAAATAATTCAGATAGAAAAGAGCTTGCTGAATTGGCTGTAAAAGAGAATCGAGAAAAGGAATATTTGGAGGCAGCAAAAGAGGGAATGAAAACAGACTTAACTGAAACTCAATTGAAGCAGTGGGACACAATATCAAAAAAGGTAGAGTGAAGCGAGGTTTTCAAGCAAGCTGATGAAGTAAGATGACAAGCAGACACTGTGCGCGCATTATTGTCTCAAGATTTGCAGACCGACTGATTCAATGATATAGCGCTTATAAACACATTCCAGAGAATTATTGATCCGTGAGCAACTGTAAGGGAGGGAGACGTAGACTTGCTACAAAGCGCACTAACTCTTTGGGAGGAATTGGCAGTCAGCTTCAACAAGGTGTTGAGTAGGGGACAAAAGTTGTCACCAGGAGTAAGGCAATCAATGCTGGAAAATGCTATAGCAGTATATAATGCGAGAGCAGATTACGCAAATGAGGTTATGGATAGAAGGTATAAGCCAAGAGCAGATAACGCATGACTAGATTGGGATATTATGTGATATAAGTTTGATAAAATAAGTGAAGACGACGAAGATGGAGACGAAGATGGAGACGGAGACGGAGACGGAGATGGATATTCAGATTTGTTTGGAGATCCACAAGGAACACCAAATCAAGGACCAAATTTTAGTTTGTACCAAGATGAATAATGCCTCAAGGAATGTCTTATAATGGTTCTGGAATGTGAGCACCACAGTTTGGTGGACTACCTTTTGCTAATGGTTTGACTACCAATAGAGGTTTGCCGCAGTTCTGACAACAAAACCAATCATGACCCACTAGCCAATTTCAGATACCAGAATGACCACAATTCAAAATGAGGTCGTGAGATGACATAAGAACCACTATAAAACAAAAAACAGCGCCACCTACACAAGAAGAGATGAGCATCAACTTTCCGTCTATGACTCTGGCTAACGAGAAAGAAATGGCCAGAAGAATTAAACTTGAAATGCCAAACGCTACTCCACAAGAAAGGCGATCAAGAGCACAACAAATAGTAAAGAGACACTCCCCTCAACAAGCACAACCCCAACCTCAAACACAACAAGAACAACCACAGGAGACAGTAGAAAGGGGTAAAAAAGGAAAAACTGGCTTATTTTGACCATATGTCAGAGCTACAACATGACTTGCATGAGCAACAAAGTGAGCAATAAAATGAGCGTATAAGTGAGTGGTAGAGGGTCGACCTGAAATGATAGAAAACTCAAAAGAAGTCCTAGCCAGAAAAGACCTTACAGCTAAGTCGAAAATGAAAAGAGTTCTTATAGGTGAATTTGTTGCTGACTATATTGGCAACAATGTTATTGGGTGAACCCTTGGTTGAGGACTAGAGTGATTCTTTAAATGATTCACTACTCAATCAGAAAGAGAAGATATCAGTGAGGGTGCCAAAGAATTTATGACATCAATACTTACTCTACCTGCTGCTAGTCAAGATGGTCAAGAATCTACTGTTGGGCAAGTTGCAATAGATACTTTTAACAGAGAGCGAAATAAACTTGATGAGAGACAACAAAAAGAGGTGGAAGATATGACTAGATATGGAATGGGACTAAGCGAGTTTCTAGGAATGTGAATAATGAAACGATGATCCAAAGTAGCGGGTAGAGCAGCAAAAGAGTGATTAGAAACTGGTGTAGAGCAATTCACTAAAACACAGGTTGGTAAAGGAGTTGAGGAGGCAGTCGAAAAAACCCTTGATCCTATTGAAAAGGCAACAAGGGAAACGGTGCAACAGACAAGTGCATTTATTAAGAAGCAGCCCTGAGAGTTTACAGATTATTGGGCTACAAAAGTGGGATGACTCGAGCCAGAAACAGTCAAAGTAATAAGAGAGGAACCAAAACTATCGCTAGTTGAATCATGAGAATTGTCAAGCGAATCCCTGTTGGACCAGGCAATAGAATGATTAAGCAAGCGTAAAGACCAAATATCCGAGTTATGAGAATCATACTGAAAGCTTAGAGATAAAAATGTCATGGTCGACAATGTGCCAATAAGGGCTAAGTCTAGCAAGATTTTATCCAAATATGGCATTGAAGTCAATAAAAAGTGAGAACTTGACTTCACTAACTCAAAGTTTGCTTGAGACACTCCAGATCAGAACGCAATCAAAAAAGCATATCAAATTATACAAAAAGGAGACAAAATAAATGCAGACATGGCTTTAAATAGGAGGCAAGCAATATCTAAGTTGTCTCGCTATGGTACCGACGTTAGTGGTGATGGCGCCGCCATTGTAAGAGAGTTTAGACGCGCACTAAAAAAACAAATGCAAAAAGATATAGTATGACTCAAGGTATTAGACGATAAATTTGGTCCAGAAATAAAGATACTCAACAAGCTTATGAGGGATTTCTACACTAAGGATGGGGACCTGAAGGACAATGCAACTTCTCTTGTAACCAATCTTTTGAATAGAGGGAAAGAATTAAAATATAATAGGATTAAGGATCTTGTTCCTGATATGGAGTGATCTATCAGAGCACTAAAGGCCTACGACGACATTGTAAAGGCTACAGGATCAAAGGTGGGTACATATGAAAGATCAAAGAATTTAATTGCTGCATGAGTAATACTATGAAGTCCATGAGGCATGCTTTGATCTGCTGTATGATGAGCACTATGATTGCTTGTATGATGAAAATTTACTGATCCCAAGAACATAGTTAAGCTACTCAAAAGACTTTGACCCAAATGAGGTGAAGTCGCAAAGAAGATACAAAAAAGATCAGATCTCAATGCAAGCGACAAGAAGGTGATAGAGCAGGTACTAGAGGACGTAAGAAAACAACAATCAGAAGCAATGGTTGAAAGCAAACTAAAGAAGGCAAGAAAGACGCAGGCACTACCACACAAAGAGTGATTGCCTGTAGTAGAAGGTGACAGGACTATTGATGTTGGTCCAGCAACAGTTGTTACCCCAGGGGGTAGAGCCGTTAGACCATGACAGATACTAGAGTTGGGTGATGATATACAACCACCTGCCTATAGAGGATGACTGAAAAGAAAAAAGCCTTTTAAAGAGGCGGGTACTGCCACAAATGCCAATGGTTTGCCTCAAAAAGAATGATTACTCAATAAAGTAGACGCAGACACAAAGCAATTGAGGCAAATATTGCGTGGCACCAAAGGAATGACAGCAGACGACATAACTAAGAAGCATCCAGATATACAACTAAAGAGAGATGTGCCAGCAAAAGACATTCATGGCAACAAGGTAAAAATACCAGAGGGTGAAGCACTAACGCCTTATGAGCTCAAGGGGAACAAAGTATTATTGCAAGACGGGAAAACCTATATAGTGAGTAAAAATCAATTTCAGAACATTAAGGCACAATCCACATCAAAAGAAATTAAGGAATTTGCACCAGAGCTCAATGACTTAGAGGAAACAATTCACAGCGACAGGGTAGATGTAGATGTTAAGGTAGAAAAGGCAAATGATGGCTCACGAATTGTTCATGTGGACTGACAAAGAGCAAACGATGTTCCAAAGATGATAGAAAACTCAGAGACCACAAGAGAGCGAGCAACTAGAATTGCAAAACAAGCCGCTAAGGAGGACTTTGTTTCGAGCAACAAATTCCCAACAAGATACTCTAGATATCAACTACCAAACGGAGAAAACTACAAGGAGATATTAATTAAGGCGCCCTTGGAACAGTCAGCCATTCCTAAGAAGGAAATAGATCAACTAAGAGCAAGAGCAAAAGAAATAAATAAGCAATTCGGGGAACTCAACAACATACAAAACAAGAGACTAAGAAACAAAACCGAAGAAGAGTTGTTAGATGAACTAAGAGAAATAAGAAAGAGATTGCCAGCAAGTGGCACACCAAAAGACATTGAGCACACAATATTTAGATCGTCCCACCGAGAAGAATTAAACGTTGTATCTCACCTAAGAATGAATGACAGAACATACAAGGGAAAGAAGGTGTCGTTTATGGAAGAGCTACAGAGTGATTGGGCAAGAAGATTGAGAGATAGACAATCAGAGAGCTCTGTGTTAAGAGAATCAGCAGAAGCGCAACCAGATCATCCCTCCTTAAAAAATTGGCAAGAATTATCCATAAAGCGCGCCCTAAAGGAGGCAGTAGATGGCGACGCCGAATACTTTTCTTGGATAAATGGAAAACAAACAAGCGATAGATACAACTTAGCAACAAAGCTTGATGGAATTGAGTGGCATACAGCAAGAGGTCAAGAGGGCAAATTAATTAATGTGCAGCCAAAAGACTGAGCAGACTTCAATATTGTGGTTGATGACAGTGGCAGAATAATTACCTCTGGAACAAGGGATTGGGACAATAAGATGCTTGATGAGGTGTTTGGTAAGGGACTAGCAGACAAGATAATGGAAAAAGAAAAGTGAAACCTTTTTGAGGAAGGACTCAAATTTGGATGAGAATGGGCCCAAAACCTTTACGATAAGCAGGTAAAGAATATAGTAGAAAAGGTAACTGGTGGCAAAATAGAGACTCTAAGCCTAGACGTCGAGAGCCCTCAATCTGCACTAAGAAACTTTGTTACCGACGAGGTGCTAAAAAAAGGTGAAATAAAAGAAGGAACAAAGCTTAGGCGAAAGTGAGATTCTCTAATTGTAACAAAGATGCTAAAAAATGGTCAATTTGAGGCAAAAGAGATAATTAACTTTGGGTCTACAGAGACAATCTGATGAAAAACAAAGACCCTTCGAGTCCAAAGGCCCACAACTAAGCAGCAATGAATAAAGCTAACACCTGAAATAAAAGCAAAGATAAGGGGTGAGGCTCCTGATATAAAAACAAGTGGAAAGATGTTTAATAGCAAGAGTGATGCGGTCTGATTACCAAAACAAATGGGGTTGGCCACAGAGCCATTGGTAAAAGAAGCAAAGAGGGCGGCAAGCAAATGAGATAATATAATAGAAAAATATGTGATGGATGATGTTTTCTATAATAAGATAAATGACGATTTAAGGGCATGAGGAAATAAGTATTCTTCAGAAACAAGGAAGATATCTAGTCAACTTGAGGGTTTGCCACGAAACTCAGATGAAAAAGTGTACAGATGAATGGATTTTGGGAGTAGAAAAGAAGCAGATGATTTTGTCAACTCTCTAATATGAAAGGAAACCTATACAGACAAATGATTTGTGTCTGCAACAAAAGATATAGAAAGAGCTAAGTTGTTTTCAGACATTGATTGATGAGTTATATTTGAAATAGAAAATTGATGACATTTAGTTGAAATAAGCAAAAACAACATATGAGAGGTGTTATTTGACAAATGAACAAAATTCCAACCTTGAAGCATAACAGCTGAATGATGATGGACTATCATAAAAATGAAGCCAAAAACAGAATCTCAACTCCGTAAGATACGGGAACAAGCAAACAAGTGATTACCAAAGAAGACTACAAATTTAATAGAAGAAGCCAAGAAATTGACTTCAGATGAATTTGTTGAGAAAACAATAAGTAAAGACACACACTACTATTGATCAAGAGGCCACAAAGAGGCATTAAAATTAAGTGATCCACTAAAAGACATTAAAGGTAGATTTGGTAATCCATCACCAGATATGACAGAAACAATATCTATTACACCAAAAAGGGAATTTGCAGAGGTTTTTGCTGATTATGATGGGGTAATTAGCGATGTTGTGGTGTTTCCCAAAAACACTCTTGATTTAACAGCAAAAGAGCTAAGTGAAGATGCAATAAAGTATATGGAATTAAACAAAAGTGAATTAAATTGGAATGACTTTGTCCATTCGTGGGGAACAACAAAAAAGGCTGGAGATTTCTTAAAGTTAAAAGGATACGATTCAATTAAACTAAATCCATTAAAAGAAAGGGTATGAGGCATAGAATTAAGAATACTTGACCCTAATATAGTAAAAACAGAGGCCCAACTCCGTAAGATACGAGAACAAGCTAACAAATGATTACCAAAGAAGAAATAATTTATCCCCCCACACAAGATGTCAAAGACTCACGAAGGCCACATAACAGAGACACTCATTTCTAGACTTCACCTTCTAGAGAGGGCAAAAAGCAACCCAGAATTGCAAGCAATAGAGATTGTGTTATGCAAGAAAGACATCATGTACTTCTTTACAAGCTACCTCTATACAGACAAAAACACAAGTCTCTATAGTAGTGATATGCCAGATGTTCTTCCCTTCATACCTTATGAATTTCAAGTAGAAGCAATAACAGAGACGCGATCAAGCATTATGTCTTGAACCAAAGCAATACAAGAAAGAGACGATCCAACAAATATATTCATAGAAAAGTCGAGGCAAATGGGGTTGTCTTGGTTGGTGATCGCGATATTTTCTTATTGATTCATATTCCACAACCACAAGTATCATGTAGTCTCACAGAAGGCTAGCGACGTAGATGAGACATGAGACATAAGGTCGTTATTTGAGAAGGCTAGGTTTATTATCAGAAACCTTCCATCATGGATGAAGCCAGAAGGATATTCAGACAATGTAGGTACACCACACAACAAGCATATGAACCTAAGCAAGGAAAAGGGAACAGGAAGTATTACGGGTGAGTCGGCAAATCCTAATGCTTCAAGGTCTGGTACATATAATGCTATATTCATGGACGAGATGGCACACATGCAACATGCTACAAGGATAAATACAGCTGCTGCTTCTGCTACACCTACTAGAATATTTAATTCAACCCCAAATGGTGAAGGCAATGAGTTTTATAGGATGAGATCGCTTACACAGACAAGAAAAGAAGAAGGAACAAGTGTTCCACCATCAGTAAAGTGACTGAGATATCATTGGAGCGATCATCCCCTATACAATCTAGAGCGATACAAACGAAAAACACGATGACGATCTAAAGAAAAAATAGCACAAGAGCTAGAAATTGACTACAATGTGTCTATTAAGGGAAGAGTGTATCCTCAATTCAAGTGAACCACATGGGAACTAAATTACAATCCCAATCTACCGACCTACATACGGATGGACAATGGTCATTGAGGATCTGATCCATTTGCTGTTATTGTTGCACAAGTGGAACACAACACACACCTCATTAACATATTGGATTGCGTACAAATAAATTGCAGCATAGCAGACATGGCAAACTACATGAGCACAACACCCAAAATGGAGATGAATGATTATGAGTATGATTTTCTAGAGAGATACAAAAACTATAACACAAAGATGGCAACCTTTGTTTCTGATCCATATGACACCAAGTCAACAGTTAGAGACATTAATAATGTCTCTGGCACAGTAATTTTAGAAGAATTCAGAAAGGTGGGAATAAATCTTTTGGTTCCTCAAAAGACAGACATTAAGGTGCGCATCATGAACACGCAATCCAATATATATAGGCTCAGAGTACACGAAAGATGTGAAGAGTTTTTGTCTGCTATACAGAACGCAAGATATCCAGAGGTTGCAGAAACAACAACGAGAACTACTGCTGCAGACAAGCCTATACACGATTGGACCTCTCATTTTCGTACAGCATTAGAGTATGGAATGGCTTATTTGTTAGAAAACGAGTTTGTAGTTAAGAAGGAAAAGATAAAAATAGATATGCGTCCAACAAGAGACCATAGAACTGGTCAATTGGTTCATAAAAAATAGTTGCAATGAAAAAATCAAAAAGTATATATAAAGTAATAGTCCAAGTAATATTTACTTCTACCCCCCTACTAACCCATGATGCATGCCAAAACAATTTGAATTGGATGTAAGTAAATTTGAGCAGACCCAAGACTACAAGTCTTTTAATCCAAGCAAGGACGACTCAGTCAAAATTGACTTTGTAAAAAAAAGAGAAAACGAGATGAGAGAATGAAGGACTGCTGTCGATAGAGATTGGGATCTCTATCAAACAATGATTGACGCTATTTTCGAGCCATATCCTGACGAGAGAAGCTCCTCAACAGTACCTCTAGCAAGTTCCTTGATTGAGCTATATGTTGCTGATGCAGCAAAAATAAAGACTGAATACAATTTCAGAGGAGAAAACCAAAACTTCTATCATCAAGCTAAAACACTAGAGCATGTTTGGAAATATGATTGGAGAAAGAACCAAAGAGACAGGACATTTAATGCAATGGAATACATAACCGCTGGATTCTGAACTTGAGTGTGATACGTGTGATATGAATCAAGCAAAAAAGAACAACTAGATCCTATCCTAGACAACGAGGGAAACATAACTTGGAAAAAAAGAACCATAAAAGACCAAAAAATAATAGTAGCTGATATGGACATCAGAAGTTTCTATATTGATAATCGTGCCACAAGATCAATAGATGAGGCATCTGATTGCATATACAAAAGACAAATGTCTTACGAGAAATTCAGACTATATGAGAGTAATCCACTGTATAGCAACATGAAGTATGTGGCACCAAAATCATATAACAACGAGTATGACACCTTTACGGTACAAGAAGAGGATACCAAGCAGGGCGACTTTGTGGAGATAATATACTATTGGAACATAGATACCGATGTGTACATGGAAATAGCAAATGGTGTACTTGTAAGAGAACATCCAATGATTAGCACAATCAATGGAACAAAAGCACTTCCTTTCTTTGTGAGACCACTCGGCAAAAAGAATTACAGCATATATGGAAGAGGTCTTTGTGAAGGATTACTTATGTTTAATAGCGAAGTAAATAATCTCAGAGAGCTACTTATGGATTGAATAAGAAGAAGCAACTCACAGGTACTTGCAATAGGTAATGGACTCACCTTTGATGGTAGAGAATTTTCCTATGATAATGAGATACTTACCTTTGATGGCAACCTTTGAGCAAACTTTCAGCAAATAAGTGGAAATCCACCAAATGCCTCAATATTCAATTACATTGATAGACTATATAAAGATGTAGCAATCTATACGGGCATAGACATACAAAACATCATTTGAACACCACAACAGACAGCATTTCAAACTGAAGTACAAAGAGAAGCCAGTCAGAAGAGAATAAATGTGTGGATAACGAGTAGAAACCTTGCTTACGAGAGATTTGCCAATCTATATAAAGACGCACTCCAAACATACTTCCCAATCAAAACAGCAAAGGGTCTATATCCAGAGATAGAGCTTGAGGACGAAAAGATGGTGAACGGCAAACTAAGAAAAGCAAAAGGCAAGAATATGTTGCAAGTTACCCCTGAGATGCTCAAGGGAGATATATATGTTGATGTATATACAAATACAACTGCTCCTACCATAAATATGGTTGATAGGCAATTGAAACTAGAGTTAGTGCAAGCCGTTGGAGCGATAGCACAATGATACGCACAAGCAAAACAACTAGGAGTAGACATAGATGCAATAATGCCTCTAAAGAAAACGCTCACTGATCTTGCGAGCGACTACAATCTTGAGTTGCCAACTGGAGCCGAATCAGAAGATGTACAAGAAAGGAAGTCAGAGATAATTGCAAAACTTCAAGGCATGATGAGATCGCAAGAGGTTGCACAAGAGGGGCAGCAGGTGATGCAGGCAGAACAGCAAGCGGCACCAATGGAGGCAGAGGCAGAGACTCAGGGAGCCCCAAGAAGGCCCATTTTACCCCCTAATCCATCACAATGACCAACACAAAGGATAAGCTTGTAATAACGTCTACTGATCAAATGCGCATGAGAGAATGAGAGATTAGATTTAGCGAAACAGATGTGCAAGAATTAATAGAATACAAGGACATATTCATAAAATATCTTCAAACTTGCATAAACAGAATTAGAGCAAATCTGTGAATGTGAAACTACAATTGAAAGGAGGTGCAAGCATATATAGGTATAAGCACAATTGAATGAATTATAAGTGACGCAGAGAAGACACAAGAACACTACACAGATCTCCTAAAAAAGAGAGAAGAGGCAAAAGGGGCAAAAAAAGCAAAAAAGAAGAAGTAGCTCATTAATAGATACAATAACCCCCAACAACCCTACTGCCTGTTTAATGGGAGTGGAGACGCGGGGGTGTCTTCGTTCTCATTAAACAGGTAGTAGATACCTGTTTTTTATTTTCTTTTCCAACCCCATGACGGACAACTTGGATAAAGATGGGACTCCTGTTGAACAGGACAACTCTCAAGCAGATCAGGAATCTGGTGAAGCCCATCCCAATGACAGTGATGCAGTCACTAAAAGGCATCAAGAACAAATGGAAGGAAGCAGACAAGAAGTCGAAAGGATGAGGTCTTTACTTATTGATTCCGGAGTTCAGAATGCAGAACAGAACGCAAAAAGTTTGTTAGAACTTCATGAGAAAGACCCAATTGCTGCAAATGAAGTTGCAAAAAGGTTTGGCTACAAGTCTTATGGTGATGCCAAAGAAGCTGTACTTGATCTCTGACGTGACTCTATGGAGCAAAATCAGAAACAACCATCTCTAAAAGATGACTTTGAGAAAATGTATCAAGAGAAAAGATCCCAAGAGATGCACACAGAGTCATTAAAGAAGGCATTAAAGAAGGCAGAGAATATCATTTCTAAGCTTAGTGATGAGAAGAGAGATCAGGCACAATCCTACTTTGACAAAATCACAAAAGGTAAGACACTAACCGAAGCTGATGCAAAAGAATACGCAGAAATGGCAACTCTTTACGTGAGCAGAGATGAGATTAGAGAGTGAAGATGACAAGAAGCCAGAGCGTTGCTTTGAACCTCCTGAGCATCAAAACCCTCTAGTAAAGCCCCTGACAACAAAAAAGATGGAATGTCTGACTTTGTTATTAGAGGCGGCAGAATTATTTCTTTAAATTCTAACAAATAAATCCCATGGCAAAAATCGAAGAAGAAACTAACGCTGTAACGGAACAGCAAACGCAAGCAACAGAACAACCTAATCTAGCACAGTTACTACAAAGACTTGAGGATCAGGACCAAAAGATTCAGGAGCTTTCAGAGCAACAATGAGCTAATAAATTCAAGAAGCAAAAAGAGAGATACATTGGACCTAGACATTATAGCTACAAACTTCGAGGAGGTGTTCCTGTATTAACCTATGTAAGCGATAAAAAGGACAAGAACAGAGATTGGCTCTATAAGGATGGTAATTCCTATGTGAATAATCAAATCCTTAAGCTCTCTTTAGCGGATTGAAAAACAGCCAGAGTTGATGTGATTGATTTCCTAAGATCTTTTGAGAGAAGTGATAAGGTGCCTTGTGGTGTTGTTCAAAAAGAGGACGGCAGTACGGCTTATGCTTTCAAGACTGAGAAGTATTGAGAGATAGAAGTTTTAGAAAATGTAATCAACTGATAATGACCAAACAATATATAGGACAGAAAGAGGTTGATGCTATAAAAGGCACTAACGTACTTTTCAAGGACTGAACTCAAGGGGAGTTCGCTGAGGCGCAGTTAGAGTATATGGTAACAGAAGAACCAAAAGATCTAACACAAGAGAGGGACATTATGTTGGTTAATGTTGTTCCTGATATGATATCTGTTTTAGAGAAGCATGATATTAGAAAAGGCGATTTGGATATTATAGTAAACACTTTGGTGGGTACATATAATAGAACTTTCATGATTGCTATAGGTAAAAAATTCTGAACTTACGAAGAAGGAGTGTCACATGAATATTTCCAAGAAAACATCAGAATATCTGATATAAGGAAATCTTTGAACTAAAACTATTAGACTAATTTTATTTACTTTTTATATTCACAATGGGAAAAGCAGTAACAGATCTTAATGCTCCCAACAAAACCCAAAACTTCTATCCTATAGGGGCAAACTTTAACTGGAAGATGACGCTTCTTCCTTTCAAAGCCTCTACAGCTATCGCTGAGGGTGCAGCTATTGGTATAGAGATTGTAAGTAACGACGTTACAGGTAACGTTACACTTATGGGCGTTGAGAACGCAGCTGGTGCAGACTTTATGGGTATTATGGCAGAGCCTATTGTTTCTGGTGATGCAGACTATGCAACAGCAGGAAAGCTTAAAGGTGTCCGAGTACGTCAAACAAAGGAAGCAGAAGCATACTTTACTGTAGTTGGTGGTACATTTACAGTGGCTGATGTATACAAAACAGTACAAATTGATTCTACATCACTTGGACTAGACGTAGACACAGCAGGTAAAGGAGCAAGAATTACAGGGTACATCTCTTCTACAAGAGGTACTTGTAAGTTTGACTTACCTACTACAGAAACAGCATAATTAAAATTATTTTAATCTTTAATATTTACTACTAATGCCAACAATTAGTTCGCTTTCATTTGGTCAGTTCACTGATCTTGTGAAAAGGAGTTTTACAGATGGTCTTATGATATTGCCTTCTGCAATCAAAGAATCTGATATTGTTGTTACAGATGTCATGCCTCATGGCACTGGAGACACCAAAAGATTCGCAGAAAGACTACATAGATCACAATATGCTCAGAAAAGAGCGGAAGGTGATACAGCTTCTCAAGCAGAAGTACAGTACGGATATGAGAAAGATATGCAGGTTTATACCATATCTCTTGAAGTATCTATTACTAAAAGAATGAGAGTTGCTGGTAAGGATCAAGATATCCTTGACAGAGTTACTTCATTGACTGAGGTTTGTCCAAGTAGATGTGATCTAGATCTATCACATAGATTGACGTTCGCATGGAGTACAAGCTATACTGATCTTGACGGTGAGTCTGTAAGCATTGATGTGGGTGATGATCTAGCACTAATTAGTGCAGTACATACGCTTACAGGTTCTGCTACTACATACTCTAACCAGATCACTGGTAATCCTCAGTTCTCTAAAGGAGCTTTGGAAACAGCAGAACAAAGTTTTGTCGAGGAAACATTTGATAATCTTGGTGTAAAAATGGAGATCACTCCTGACACCATTATTACAACAGATGATCCTAATACTATCCACCAAGTTAGAGAGCTTTTGAATGCAGAAGCTAATGTTGATACATCTAACTCTGCTACCTTCAATGTATATAAAAATGCTTATAAACATGTGAAAGGAGGAAGAATTGCTACTACAGCAGCTGGTGGTGTAGATACTTCTAAAAGAAAATACTGGTTCTTAGCCGCTTCAAGACAATCTGACTTCTACTACTGTGAATTAGAAGCTCCTTACTTGAAGACTCCACAAGACGGAAACAACGGTGAAGAGTTCTCTAGTGAAAACTGGAACTATCTCGCAGCAGCTACTTACGGTATCGCTATTGTAACTGGTCGCTGGATTAAAGGATCAAAAGGTGACGGTAGCTAGTCTACTATAGTTTGGCTCTTCTATCAAGAGAGTAGGAAGGAGGTGGCTTTTAATTTACTTAACAATGTATAATGTCACAAAATTTAAACGCAGGATATGGACAAGCAGTAGCTTCGGCATTGTATGCAGTTCAGGCTTCTGGTGGTAAAGTGTTTGTGGTAGCAAAATCTGCTGCTGCTGGTGCTCAAATACTGCAAGATCTTTTCATCACTGACGGTGATGGTAAAGGAAGATTCTATGCTGATATTGACTCCGCTATAAACCAAACTACAGCAAATCGTGGTGATGTGATTCTTGTTGCTTCTTGACATACTGAAACACTCGCAAGCGCTGGTGCTATCGCATTAGACGTTGCTGGTGTATCTGTTATTGGTATTGGTGTAGGTGCAGACAGACCTACATTGACATTCAGTGCTACAGATTCAACCTTTACTGTTAGCGCAGCTAGTGCTAAGGTACTCAATATGATTGCAGTACCAAGTATTGACTCAGTTGTGAGTCCATTTGTTGTTTCGGCAGCAGATTGTGAGCTTGATGTTGAGGTTCAAGACGCATCATCTACAGTTGAGTGCGTAAGAGCAGTTCTTACAACAGCTGGAGCAGATCGTATGAAATTAAACCTACGTTATCAAGGGTTCACAGCAGGTAATGCTTGTGTAAATGCAATTAGACTTGTTGGTGGAACTGGAGCAAGAATAAATGTAGATTTCTATGGTATAGCTAGTACAGCAGTTGTTGAATTTCATACAACAGCTACTATTGATACCAAGATTACTGGTACATTCTATGTTTCTGGAACAACTGATCTAAGTAAAGATGTTGTTGATACTGTAACAGGTTCAACATGGAGTGTAGATGGATTTGATAGTGCAGCAGGAGCGCCATTCAGTGGTGGTTCAGGTAACGCTGTAGCAATCGGCGATCTCTCTGTAATAGCAGCTAATGTTGTTACATTACTTGCTGAGTTCTCAGGAGCAGCAGGTATTGCTGCCTTTCCAGCAGCAGCGGCACCAGCCAATGCAGTATCAATGGCAGAGGTAATGAGATCAGTATATGATAGACAGTTGGGTGATGGTACAGACGCTTCTACTAACTCTATTCTTGGTAAAAGAGTATTAAAAGCCTCTGATACTTTACCAGCCACAACCACAGATGCCTTGTTTACGGTTTCTAGTGGACGTGTACTTATTACTAAGTTAGTTGGTGAAGTAACTACTGTTGTTCAGGCTCAGGCTTGTAATGCTAAAATAAACAACAACCCTACAGTAGGTTCTACAGTTATTGTGGGTACTAATGTAGACATAAACGCTTTGGAAGCAGGAGCAACCCTTACAGTAGAAGGTGATGGTACAGCACTTGTGCTAGGAAATGGTGGGACAAGTTTGAACGCTCTCGGAGGCACTTCTATGGAAGTAGCAGAGGGGTCTATTGAACTTGAAACATCTGCAACTAATACTGGAGCAACAAAATGGGAACTATGGTATATTCCACTAGATGATGGAGCAACTGTAGCTGCCGCATAATAGCTAGGGGGGAAACCCCCTTCTATTTCTTTTAATTGATTATTTATATAGATGAGACAAGTAGCTGGACCATATAACCTATGAACTCTTGACGCTGCCAACGAGCAAACAGGATTCATACTTACCCAAGACTTTAGACATGCGGTATTCACTTTTGTTGCTGACAATAGTGCTTCTGCAACACTGAAATTCTATGCTAGTAATGAGCAACTAGGAGATCAACCAGACCTTACAGCTGCTGCAAGTGCAACCAATGTATATGCAACAACTCAGGTAATTGCTCTTGAGGACGCTTCTGCTGTAAATGGTGACACTGGTGTTGTATATGCTGGATCATCTGATGGCGTAACCCAATATGAAATAAACCAAAACGGTAACAGACGGCTTGGTGTAAAAATGACAGCAAGAGCAGCTGGAGACGTTACTATATTTCTTTCTCTTTATGATAATTCGTAACCATGAAAATAACAGGCACCGGAGAAATTAGACAATCTTTACTTGAGGATATTCAGACTCTTCAACTAAGAATAACCCTATTATACAAAGAAAGAGATAGGGTACTTTCTGAAATTAAAGAGCAAAGAAGGTGAAAGTCTGAGGTTTATTCTCAGAAAGTATCTTATCAGAATGAAGTGTATAGTCTTGAACAATTCCTAGAGCAAATATATAATTCTTTGGACCAAAGAAGTACCTCCTTTTATGAGAGGACAGATAAACAACAATCTATCATAAAAGAACTAGCACAGAAGATCACAGATAAAACCTATGAGCTTTGCGAGTATGAGAAGAAAGAGCTTATAGATATAGATGCTGAAAATAAAAGGATAAAGGAAACACTAAAAGAACAAAAGAAAGATGTAATACAATTGAATGACAAAATTAAAACTCTCCAACAAGAGAGAGATTTGATGTATAAGGAGAAAGAAGAATTTATTGCATATAAAGAAAAGGAGGAAGCCATATTGGAGGACAAAAGAGTTGCTCTAAACAGAAAACAAGCGGCACTAGATTGACGCAAAAAGGCTTTATCAAGAAAAAAGAAATAACATGGCAAGAACAGGTTCACAACGGACAACAACCGGTGATGGTACCGCTATAACAACAGTAGCAACCACTGGTTATGATATATTGATAAACGGTACAAGCAAATATTTGAACTTTAATACTACTGTGGGTTCTTCTGGGTATGGTATTAGAGATAATGCCGGTACAATAGAGTTCAAGGACTCTAGTGGCTCATGGGCTGGTGTTGATGCTTGAGTATCAATATGAGGTGCAGTAACCTGAGGTACAGATGATTGTATCCTATACATCAATCCTGCTTGAGTCTTAGATCAGGACACTAACTTCAAGCGAGACACAGATAATGCTAAATTATCTATTTTGTGACAAGCAGAAGCAACTGCATCAATAACCGCAACAGGATCAGCAGGTATAGTAGATGCCCATGATACTGATCTAGCACTAGCAGTATCAGGAACTATATCCTCCTCTGACTATAACGGTATAAGGGGTACAACAACAATAACATGAACTGGCACACTCAACGCAGATGCAACAGGACAGAATGGTACTGGAGCAGTAAATGGTAACTTTGTTAATGCTTGAACAGGTACAATAGCAAGAGGTATAGGTTTAATGGGTTCATCACAGGTAGTAGCAGCAGGAACAACAACAGAAGCTATTGGTTGTGCTACTGCAGTAATTATGGCACATCCAGGTGGTACTATAACAGATGCTATTGGTTTCCAACCCGCAATAATCAATGCAGCAGGAACAATAACTAACGCCTATGGTATCAAACTACCTAATATAACAGCAGGAGCTACTCTTAACTATGCTATAGAAACAGGTACTTGATTAGTGGAATTTGGCGATGATGTAACTTGCGCAGCAGACCTTACAGTAGATCAAGATGCGTTATTCAATGGCGATGCTACTATAGCATCAGGAGGCAATCTAATCTTGTGATGAAATGTATTGGGGAATAAGGGTGCTAATCTTGCCTCAGCTGCTGATATGGACTTCACTGGCACAGGAGGTAACTTTAGAAATGTTACAGGTACTACTGGTGTAGATGGTATGACAGATAGTATCCAATCTGGTACTCAAATAGTATTAAGGGCTAATGATGCCAATGGATTCAGGATATTACATTCTGCTACTCCTTCTGCTGGTTATGATCCATTTGTATTAGAGGGTAATCACGATCAATACCTAGCACAAGGAGATACCATACATTTAGTGAAAGATGCTACAAGCCGAACTCAAACAGCTCCTATTCAAAGGAGTAATAATGATGTAGAGAATTATACATCTGTTGATACTATTATTATAGGCACAAGGTTTGCTAAGTGTAACGCTACATCAGCACCATTCACTATAACAACACCATTAGCCGCTGACCTAGAAGGACAAACAATACAGATTATGAAGGTAGATGCTTCCGTTAATGCAGTGACTATAGATGGTAATGGAGCAGAAACAATAAATGGATCAGCAACACAAACATTATCAGCACAATATGACTTTATGAACGTGGTATCAGATGGAGCTAATTGGTTTATAACTTGACAATAATATTTGCCCCCATGACCAAATCAGCAAAGGAAAGAATAGGAATCCTAGAAGAGAGAGATGCTTGAGTTATAGCACGTTTAGATAAATTAGAGACAAAGCTAGATTACTGTGATAAGAAAGATCAAGA
>Ga0098047_10000151_pt1 | contig 27286 bp, 27 predicted proteins | sample 12_taG_FD_92585 | JGI IMG/M metagenome (GOLD analysis project Ga0098047, IMG submission 92585) | Marine viral communities from the Subarctic Pacific Ocean - 12_ETSP_OMZ_AT15267 metaG | ecosystem: Environmental > Aquatic > Marine > Oceanic | place: Subarctic Pacific Ocean | collected 2015-01-16 | reverse complement strand
TAGCGTCAAGTTGGAATGATTGAACTGGCTCAATGTAGTCTTGAATATCAAGATAATAAGCTTGTTCATCGTGTGGGCGGTTTTCGTTATGAGGAACGGCAACTTTTTTATAAAGCTTTTTGTCGTGAATAATGCCAACCGTAGTTAATATTTCGTGAAGCTTTGGTTCGTTAAGAATTTCCTCTTTAAGAAGTTCAGCTTCTTGCTTTTCTTTCTGAAGCGAATCTTCTAAGCGAAGTGCTTCATCTACCTTACTATTGAAGTTGTAAAAAACTCCGTTGAATGTTTTCATGTTGATACCTATTAGCTAGTTGGACGAATCATTACAGTTAACGCCATCTTTAAAAGCTGGCCAGTTACCTTCTTTAACCATTTGGCAATAATGGCGCTCTTCTGCTAACTCGTCTTGATAATCCATTGAGCCAACTAAGCCAAACAAACCTAATACAACCAAACCGATAAGTAACTTTCTTGCTTTCATAATGCGCTTCTCCGTTGTGATGCTGTAAATACTAAACCAAAAAAAAACAATGTCAAACCTTTTTGTATACTTTTTTAATTTAAAAACTGTTTGACTTATTTATACTTTGTGATTATTCTTCAAACGAATTCAACTCATAAAGGTAAATCAAAAATGGCACAGCACGTTAAGGTAAAACCAAGCACAGATAAAATGCTTACTGAGCTTTCCGAAAAGCGCAAAGGTGAAGAGGCTTTTATCAAGTCAAAACAAGATATAGCCGCTGAAGCTATAGAGATTCTTTACAAGAAAGAAATTAAAAGAGGTTAACAATGGCTGACTTCTGGATAAAGGTTGAGAAGGGAACGCCAGACAAGCCGGAAATATTAGAGCTTGCTGATCTTCTTAATATTGAAGATCCAGACACGATCACAGGAAAAATGATCAGGGTCTGGTCATGGTTCGATTCAAACTCCGAAAATGGTCACGCTCCACTTGTGACAAAAGTCCTACTTGATAGGTTGACTGGTGTCACAGGTTTAACGGACGCATTAGTAAAAGTTGGTTGGCTTGTAAAAACTGAACAAGGTTTTTCTGTTCCTAACTTTGAAAGACACTTAGGGAAAGGTGCCAAAAAACGGGCTTCAGATGCCGAAAGAAAGCGAAAGTCACGCGAAAAGTCACAATCTTGTCACAATAAAAGCGTGACAGAAAAAGGACTAGATAAGAGTAGAGAAGATAAGAGTAGAGAAGATAAGAGTAGAGAAGATAAGTCAGCTAAAGCTAACATCGTTTTAGAAGTCTTTTCTCATTGGTGTAATGTTATGAACAAAAACATGAGCCAAACAAAGCTTACTGCTAAACGTGACAAAGCTATCAGAGCAAGACTAAAGGAAGGTTATACAGTCGAACATATTAAGCAAGCTATTGAAGGTTGTTCTCGCGATCCGTTCTCAATGGGTCAAAACGATAGAATGAAGCCCTTCAACGATATTGAGCTTATTCTTAGAACAGGTGAGAAGCTTGAAAGTTTCTTAGGTGGTCAAACAATCATATTGTCACCAACTGAAGCTTCAGCTCAAAGTAATTGGCATGAAGAGGATCTTGGATTATGAAAGACGTTAAAAGCCTTGTTCAAAATTTCCAACAAGGTCAAATTCAACCACAAGGCCAACATCAACTACAAAACAACATACCACCAGTTGTTAAGCAATTAGTTGATCAGGTTTTTAAGCAGCTAAAGGTTATCTGCCCAGCTTACGAACATTCATTACCAACTGAGCAAGCTGTTAATGACTGTAAAAAGGAATGGGTTAAAGCTTTTTATGAAAATAACATAAATCAAGTTGAACTTGTAAAGGCTGGCTTGGCTGGTGTTAGGCGTTCTGACTCTGACTTTTTACCAAGCTGCGGAAAGTTTATTTCATGGTGTAAACCTTCGCCTGAAGATATGGGCTGGCCTTCTGTTCAAGATGCGCTAAAGCAATGTATCAAGCACAGAGCTAACCAGAAAATGTTTAGGCCTCAAAATATCTATATCAGACCAATGATCATAGAACTTTGTAAAACAGTTGATTGGTGGCAAATGAACAACGACAGCAACGCACAACAACGAAAGCTTGCTGATAAACACTTTACTGATAAATACATGGAGCTTTTAAACTCAGGTTATCAAGAGCCAATTGAATCAGAGGTTGAGCGCCTACCAACTGAAGAAAAAGTCAAGGAAGGCATGAGCGAACAGCAAAAGCTTGATCAGCAAAAACGCTCACAAGCTTACATCGACCAAATCAAAGCCAACCTTAAAAAATCGAGAGGTAAGCAAAATGGTTAATCTTGAACATTGCGTACTTGATAAGTACGAAAACAACGGCGAAAGAAATGTTTTAACTCGTAAAAGTGAAAAACATTTAGCACCTTCTAAAGATGCTTACCTTTGCGCCATGATCGCTAACAACGCAATTTATAAAATGATGAACAACAAGGAGCATAAAAACAATGGCTGATCATTACCAAGAACAACGCGAAGCCGAACACTTCGTTAATAAAACATCAACACCTGAATCAGATAAAGATTCATGGCAAACACCTATCGAGTTATTTAACGCGCTTGATATGGAATTTAATTTTGTTCTTGATGCTTGCGCTAGTGAGAAGAACGCTCTTTGTAAGCTTTATTTTACTAAGGAAAGGTGCGCCATTAATAATGATTGGTACGACTTACTAGCTGATTTCGATCAGTTTCAGCGCGGTTCTGTCTTTATTAATCCACCTTACTCAATGACTCGAGAGTTTTTACACGCCGCAAGGATTGAAGCAAAAGACTTAAATATAACTGTAGTTGCCCTAGTTAATGCCAACACTGATACAAAATGGTTTGCTGAAGCAGTAGAAACGGCAAATGAGATCAGATTAATAACTGGAAGAGTTGGTTTTGTTCGCGCCGATGGTAAGAAGGCTAACGGAAACACTAAAGGCCAGTGCTTAATTATTTGGCGTGGTAATTGTGAAACGCCTTGTCAGATAACTATGGTTGATAGAGATCAACTGTTAGCAGATGGCGACATATAAAAAAGCCCTAACCGATTAAAGTTAGGGCCGTACAACATGAAAATACTACGTCCAAGCAGCATAGGAACTATATCAATGAATACTGAGCAAATCAATTTAGAGATTGAAGGTAAAGAATTTGAATGTGAGGTTAGCTTTAATTTTACCAAAGGAACATCGGGGGTTTATCACTTAGCACCTGAAGACTGTTACCCGTCTGAACCAGATGAATACGAGATAATCGAACTTGTTATTTTTGTTGGTGAAATGTCAACGTGTAATAAGCATGACGTTAGCTTTCTTATTGAAGATTTAACTGAAAGTATTGAGGAGCAACTTGATGAAATACGCAATGAAAGCTAGTGAGATTATTAAAACCCAGAGGTGTAAACAGTGAAGATTGAAATGATAAAAGAAGCTGGTGGCGTTTTTCGACCTGTTAACGATATGGAATATGAGAAAACTGTTAAATTCAAAACAGGCGAACAGTATTCAGTTGAAATTAAGCTTGCGCGTAACCCGGCTTTTCATCGTAAAGTTTTCGCGTTCTTTAACTTCTGTTTTGAGTATTGGAAAGGTGATAACGAGTTTCAAAGTGAGTCAAAGCAGTTTGATATATTCAGACAGCATTTAACTTGCTTGGCTGGCTTCTATGATCAGTACAGCAATATTCACGGTGAAGTTAGGATTGAAGCTAAATCACTAGCTTTCTCTTCAATGAATCAGGAGGAATTTGAAGAGTGTTACAACGCTTTGATAAGGGCGGCATTAAAACACCTTTTCCCCGGTGCCGATGTTGGTATTGAAAATCAACTAATGAACTTCTTCTAATGAAAAGCACAAACTTATCTTTGTTGCCGGATCATGAAAGGCGAGATATTGAACTTCAGCGACAAGCGGCGCTTCTTATCAACAACATGAGAAGGGGCAAGATTACAAGATCAGCCGTTCAAGCTGAAATCAATAAACTTCCTGAGTATGAGCAAGAGCAATTTAAAAATCATCTTAATAAATATAGGTCCATGAAATGAGGTTAGCTAAAGCGAATAAATACCATAAGTGTAAAAACCATTGTGACATATGGCCCGGAACTTACTATTACCCACAAAGAAGACGGAAGGCGCTTTGCTTTAAGTGTGGATATAACCGCAAGACAAAGAAAGCAACTTTCATCATAAAATTATTGAACTGGTTAGGTGCTCATGGCGAACAAAAAAAGAAAGTGTAAGTATTGCGGTGAATATAAACTTGCTGAAGAAGGTATCAAAACACCTTTAGCGTGGTTTTGTTGTCACGATCACGCCGTTTTATTTGCTCAGGATAAGCAAGCGAAGCAGAAACAAAAGCAAACAGCCAAAGCCAAGCAATCACAAGCCAAAAAAGAAAAGACCGCTAGAGCTGATTTAAGGGCGCGTAAAGAAAAGCTTAAAACGGCTGGCGATTACATCAAGGAAGCACAAGCGGCGGTTAATAAGTATATTAGGATTCGTGATCATGGTAAGCCATGTATTAGTTGCGGCTCATTACCTGAGCAAAAAGCTGGCGGAACAATGGATGCCGGGCATTATCGCTCAAGAGGCGCGGCTTCTCACTTGCGTTTTAATGTTCTTAATATCCATGCTCAATGCGTGAAATGTAACAGGTTCAATTCTGGTAATGCTATTGATTACAGAATAAGCCTGATCAAGAAGATAGGAATTGAACTTGTTGATAAGCTTGAAGCTGACAACAAGCCAAGAAAGTTTACTATTGAATACCTTAAAAGGGTTAAGCGCGTTTTCAATAAACGCGCCCGGTACCTTGAGAAAAGACTAATGAATAATGTTTAAAAGAAAAATATCAACATAAAATGACGCATTGATATAATAATCATCAGTAGTATTCGCTCTTTGAGTTCCTACGTATTCTCCATGAAGATATGTAACATCCCCATTTGTATCAATGCGAACATTATGAATTGAACCATTAAACATATTCTGCATAGTTGTTTCTATTCGGACTCGTGGCCGATACCCTTCAGGTAGTGTAAATATAACACCACTAGATAGAGCCCCCTCATCTACAGAGCCAGAAATTGTAACCGTAGAGCCATTTCTTGACACTGAAAACCCGGTAGATCCTGCTGCCCAAGCGCCTTGAAAGGTTATAGGTAATGAAGCATCGTCACTTTCTCTAAAGTCTTTTACAACAGCTCTGTCTATGTCGATTATAGGATTGGCAGAATTACCGCTTGTAAAGAAAAAACCTTCAGCAAAATTCGGTGTACGTTGTCGAGCGTAAACACCTTTGCTAGTTTTGTTATTTTCAAAACGAATTACACCAGTATCAACAACAAGCATAAAGAAAGAGTCAACAACTGCTATGTTACTTGTAACAACTACACTAGCCGTAACATTGTTTTGATTTACAACAATATTCCCGATCAATGTTTCAAAGTCTGTATTAGCATCAATTGTGATTGAGGTAGGATCAACCAATGAACCATCAAAACAGTTTGTTTCAAAGTAGTTACCATCAATCAGACATTGTTTGTTTCTATGAGTAACAATAATACCCTGCTTGCTGTTACCTTCGATTATGTTATCTCTAATAGTAACACCATCAGCAATTTGAAATAGATCTGAATAATCAGCGGTAGGGTAATTTTTAAAGTAAATGCCAACTTCGTTACCCTGAATTTCACAACCCCGTATTGTGCCGCCATTAAACCCTGTTCCAGTGTTTCCAACATAGCCAACATCACCCGGTTCCAAACCATCAACATTGCGAACGCCTAGATAAACGCCGTATTTATTGCCTCTTAACCACAACCTATCTAGCGTAGTTGACCAGCAAGCCGAAGACATATCAATACCGATGTTAAACCCGCGAATTTTAATATCAGTGAAGGTTGTTCTTATGCACCCTTTAGCCCAAATGCCAGTGCCAACTTTATCCAAAGACTGTTTATCTAAGTTAAAATCTCTATAAACAGCACCTGCATAATCACCGTCAGTTGGACTACTCTGCGACCAGTCAAAACCTAATTCAAAAGCGTAATCTGTAGCAGTGCTTAAAATTGTTGTCTCACCCATTGACTGACCATAAATAGAGCAATACCAAGGCACTTGAATTTTACCCTGTTTAAATACACCTTTAGGGTAAAATACAGAGCCATTGTTACCAGCGAAATTAAAGGTCGCTTGAATCGCCAGAGTATCATCAGTAATGCCGTCACCAGTAGCACCGAATTGCTTCACGTTAATACTATTATCAACTTGTATTACGGCAATATTCCCATTAATTAAAGTGTGGTTTCCATAGCCGTCAATAGGATCTCCATCTTCAGCCGCTTCAGAAGGTGTTTTTATTAAATACTTAGCACCACCAAAATCACCAGCAAGTAAAAAACCTTTTGTTTCTACAACCTTTCCGCTCTCAATCCCTATATTTTTCATTGTATTTACGTTTTCAATAAAAAAATTAGGAGAAGAGTTTTGACCAACTATAGAAGTGCAAGCTTCTAATATACCAGTTGTAACAACTGATTCTGTTAATACTATCGTTGTTTCACTTCCTGCAAAGGTGGACGATTCAACCGTTGAATAAGAAAATTCAGAGGTGTTATTGTTTATACGAACTTTTCTGCCGGGATCGAAATCCACTACGGCATTGCCGCCAACCTTAAAAGATTTAGTGCTAACGTATGTTGCAGTCATGCAGTTAACCCACTCTTCCGCTTGAGCTGAAGAAACAGGATCAGAAGACCATATTTCATTTTCATCCTTGTCTTTTAGCACCATCTTATAGGAGCCTTCGAGATATACATTAGCGTAACCCTCACCATTTAAAATAACAGGGTTTGTATTTTCAACAATCTGATCTTCTGATTGATAAGTTGGTTTTGGTGTGTTTGTTCTTGCCTGATAAGTGTAAAGCTTACCAAAAGCAAGTGGTTTACCGTTTCTATCCCAAGCGTAAAACTTAGGGCCTATCATTGCTACAGCCATTTTATTTCTCCTGTTTAAATTTTTCTGATTCTTGCTTTGCTTTCTGCAAAGCTTTATCAGCTTGTAAATAGTATTTCATAAAAGCGTCATTTCGGCTATTCCATAGCTGATCCAGCTTTTCGCGCTTCTCAGCACCAGTTAAATTTTTGTCATGCTTAACTTTAAGTTCGGCGGTTTTAATGCCTTCCTTTCCGTACATGAGTTTTATTAGCTGATTCATTGAGTCGTTAAGATCAAATAGAACTTCCTTCTCCTTACCAGATAAGCCAAAGAACCGATCATCTTTAAACTTCTGACTTTCCTTCAGCTGCCCCTTTATCGCCCGGCGAACATCAATCTGCTGCTTAAAAGTCGAAACTATTTGATCAGACTTTTCTTTAAGTTCAAAGAACTTTTCCATTGCTGCGGTTGCTGGCCTAACATCAGGCGTTAAGAAGCGGCGCAAGAAAACATTATCAGAAGCTTTGCTATCTGGTTTTTCTCCAAACTTTTCATTATCCCAAAGCATATGATCAGTACCCCAAAGAAGGTAACCGCCAAGATAACCAGTGTAAGCTTTAAACATATGTTCAGCTTTTACCGGGCTGATACCCAAAGCCTCACCCATACGAACAAATGTTTCAGCGGTGTTTGAGGTGTACTGCTCTGGTGCCTCAACATCACTTAACGCTTTAGGGACAACTGGCGCACCCGTCCATTTTTCATTGCGAACAAGATCCCACCAGCCCGTCATCATTGCCGGAGTTCCATCAATTCCATACATTTGCGTAAGGGTCCACAACATACCGTCAGCAAACTCTTTGCCCTTATCATCTTCTACATACTTGGCAAAAAGCTCAGGCATAGTTGCGTAAACAAAACCAACATCATAAGGGCGAGGTATTTTAACGAATTTTCCATCACCAACTTTAATATGCCAGTTAGTTCTTTTTTCGTAATCTGGTATTGCTTTGTAGTCTTCATCATCTTTATTCACTAAGTAAAGAATAAGAGTTGGAACGGTGATCCAAAAAAAGGCTTTCATAGCTAAAGCCGTTGGGTTGCCATCGTATTTCTTGCGAACTACCGCTTCCCTGAAAACTCTATCCTGTGATTGGATCATAGCGTTTAAGAATGGAACAGTACGAATATAGCCAGTTAAAAACCTATTCGCTCCTAATACGCTAAAGTCGGTTGAGATCTCCCTAGCCTCAAAACCAGCGTCCATATCAGATTTCATATTCTTCTTAGCAAGTCTGAATTCACCAATGCGAGTTCCGTATTCAAAGGCACTGGCTATATTATCAATTGTAGACAATAGTTTTTCTGGCATTGTCATAACGCCAAATTCATCAAGTTTAACTCTTCTTCGTGCGGTGCCTTCTTTTGTCATAGCCTCAAGGCGTGAAGAGTAGCCGCCACCAGATTTAATAAAGTTCTGATAGTGCTCGTCTTTAGTGATAAATGAATACATTCCTTTGAATGAATCAACAAAAGGTTTGAAGTTATTCTTACTCAAGAACGCCGCCCCGGTTGTATCACGAACCAAGTTAGCCCCGGTAAACTCAACACCTAAAGTAATCATTCGAGTAAAGAAGTTCTTAACACCAAACATTACATTCATAAATGAACTGTAACTTTCAGGGTTCATTGAAAGCAACATTTCTTGAAGTAATGGATCTTGAACTTCGTAATACTTCGGTTTTCCGTTGATAATCACTGAGTCAACAATATTACCAGACTCATTTAACTGAGGCTTAACTCCATGCTGCCAGAAGGTAAGTAAATCTTTACTTGCTAAATCAAGGTCGCCATCAATAACAACGCCATTAGCCTCAAGAACTTTACCTATCTTAGCCGCCATTTCATCAGCATAAACTTGAACTGGTTTAGAGTCAGGCGCGATCTTAGTCGCAAAAATAGCTCCATCTTTATGACCTGAAATATATTGATAAAGCCTTTGTTTGGCTCTATTGTTCAAAGCTGATCTAACATTTGCCGTTATGCCGTCTTGGATATTGACTAAAATATCATTCAAGTTTGCGGTGCCACCTTTTAATTTTTGGAAGCCACCACCAACACCAGTAGGACCACCAGCCAATTGATCACGAATACGATTGAAAGGAACATAATCTTTGTTCATTTTACCCATTGTCTTACGGCCTTCAGGCGTAATCATTCCAGCCTCTTCGTAAAAATCCATCATGCGATCATTGAAAGCTTGATAGTCTTTCTGAATTGACTCAAACACCGGGTAGTCTTTACCAAGTCGCGCCCATTCCTTAGCGGTTTCTTTTGGTATTAAGTTTTCACGGCCTTGTCGGTGAAGCTCTAAAGCTCTTCGTCCGGCAAAGTAGCGAAGTAGCACATCAATTTTCTGATCGCCTTCGTGCTTAGACTTTAACTTGATTGATTTAACTGGCTCTAATACTTCATGTAAGCTTTGGCCAGTACGCTGAAGATCGCCTTTATTATCAAAGTTAACTGTGCCGTAATTCATAATGTAATCACTGATACCTTCTGAACCACCATTGGCAAGCCTAAATTGTTTCCAAGCTGATTCTTGAACGTTACCAATCTTACGAGAAAGCTCTTGCTCAACTTTTCTTGAAGCATGAAAGCGGTCAATTGTTTGTTGGCGAATGCGAGAATCACGGCGATAAGCCCATTCATCAAACCTTTGCTTGAATGATGGATCTTTACCAATTAAAGCTTGACCTAACTTATCAGGACCTTGGAAGTAAAATTTGTGCATCAAGTCTTGCATATCGCGCATAGGGTTTAATAGTTTACGGTCACGAGCCATAAGTTTAGTAAACGCCTCATAGAACTTAGGAGCACGAATTAAAGCTTCTTGTGAGTTGGTAAGCCATAAGCGAACAAATTCAGCAAAGCCTTCAATCTCCATTATCTGATTGTCAGCATCGGTATAACTAAGCGCCTTAACTTCATCGTTGAACTTAGGATCCTTATAAAGCTTTTTGAAGTTTGGCAAAGTAATGTTTGAATAAAAATCTAAGTAATGCGCCATTTCGTGAGCAAGCACTTCAACATCATTCTTTTTGCGAGTTCTGATCTCACCAACTTGAGGGCGGTAAAAACCTTCAGAAGACTTACCTTTGATTTTGCCAAAGTAAATTCTACGGCCCATTATCTTAACCAACTTAGAAATAATTGGTTCAATGCGCTGAGGCTTCTCAGGTATTTTTAGTTTGCGACCTTCTATAGAAACAAACTCGCGGCGTTCTGGTATTCCAGTTGAACGGAATAAGCCAATAAAATTATGGCCCGGCGCGTGGAATATACGAGCGCCCGGCTTAACTGGCTTGGTATCTTTGCGTTTATATTCACTGTCATCTTTCTTGCGCTCAAGTGTATTACTATCATTTTTTTCAATAGTAACCATAACCGTTGAAACGCCAGTTGGACGATCAGAAGTTTTAAAGCTGCCTTCAGGTAAGTCTTCAATATAACTTCCAGCATCATCAAGCCATTCACGAAACTCAACCGCTTTCTTGCGCGAGTTCTTAACACCAGCGCCCATAATGGCAACCAATTTACCGCCCGGCTTTAACAAGTCATAAGCGTGTTTAACATGGTCAATATCTTGAAAGTTTTCAAAAGGTGGGTTCATTACAATACGGTCATAGTTCTTAGTTACTTCTAAGAAGTCATTACCAACTACGTTATAACCTTTGGCTTCAAGTAGAGCGCGAAGCCCAGCGTTATACTCAACCACCTCTAAAATAGCATCAGGCGCGGCCTGTTGTATTTCCTGAGCAATATTACCTTTGCCAGCAGAAGGCTCTAATACTTCATGGCCAGCTTGAATATCAGCATAATCAATCATCTGATCAACTAATGTTTTTGGTGTAGGAAAGAATCCTTCAATCTTCTTGCCAACTAAATCACGCTCTAAAGCTTTTACTGGATCATCCTTTCGCTTAGCAACCTTTAACGAGTCAAGTTCACGAATGGCGGCGCGTAGTTGTTCGCCAGTTGATATACCAAGCTTACTAAGTCTTGCTTGTGTCGATACTTGATCAGGCAACCAACTCAATTGATAAGACTCAATATGTCCGGCTTTGCTTGCTGTTAATATTTTTTTACCTTGCTCATTAGTTAATAGTCTTAAACTATCTCGCTTGCCAGTTGGTAAGTTTCTAAGCTCAGCAGATAAACGAGCATAACCGCGCTTACCTTTTAAGCTATCAGCTATTGACTTAACAATACCTTTGTCTAATTCGACAACAGGAAATTCAACGTTAGCAATATAATCATCAACAGTTACGCCATCTTTCAAGGGGCGGCTAATTGTATAACCATCATAAGAACCACTTTCATAAAGGTCTTGAGGTATTGCGCGTTTCTGAATAGATATAAGCTCTTCAAGTTGCGTTACTTGGCTAAGCTTGCCTAAGTGAGTTAAATCACCTTCCTGTAAGCGAGTGGCAATATTGCGAACCGTTTTAGCTAATGCTAGATGTTTCTCGGCTCGCTCAGTCGCATTTGAGGCCATCGAAGCGCGTCTTGCTGTGTTAGCTTGTCTTGGTCGATTAATCTCTTCGTTGGCCTTGTTTTCCATCTTCTCAGCCATATCAAGAAGCTTATCGGCGTTCTTTGATTGCTTAACTTCAGCTTTTGCTTCGTTGAAGTCGCTTTTATCAATATCTTTACCAGATAGTAATTGCTCAAACTGATCAGCCGCTTCAACCGTTTTGAATTGAAAGCCCGGTATAGCTTCACCTTTTGAATAAGAAGAATAGTAACCGCCAAATTGTTTAGCCTTTGCGCTCAGCTCACGGAACTTGTCTTTATCAACTCGGCCTTTCATCTTAACGACAAATAGATCAGCGCCCGTTTTAGTGTGCTTTGTTTGCGCTCGCTCAGTTGGGATAGCTTCAACTTCACCAGATACAACAACTGGCTTTTCTTCAGTGGCTAAAGTTTCACTAACTAACTCGTCATACTTGGCAAGTTGCTCAGCGGTCATCTTGTCTTTACCGCGAACACGAATAAACTCTTTAAACTCAGCAAGTGTTTCAGGGTTAGTTAACGCCTTAACAAATTCATCTTTGCGCTTTTCAGCTTGCGCCCGGTATTCGCGTTGCTTCTCATAAGCTTTATCAACATCAGCCTGAGTTTGTTTACGGACCTTTTCAATAATCTGTTCTTCAAATGATTGAGAACCACCAAAAATAGTAAAGGTAGCATCAGCCATAACATGATCAGAAAGCATTGATTCATAAGCTTGCTTAACCATTTGAGGCTTACTTAAATCGTTACGAGGTGACTTAATAATCTCCTGAAGCATGGCCTTAGTAAATTTACGCTGGCTTATTTCAGCAATGATTTTATCTTTGTTGGCTATCAAGTTTTCAGCATCATCAAGAATTTGCTTAGCCGTAGCGGTTTGATCTGCTACTGACTTTCTAAATTCACGGTATGAAGAGGAAGTATAAACTTCAGGCACCTTGTCAGCTTCAGTTAATGTTTCATCACTGACTTCTTTGATAACTTCAGATAACTTAGGCTTCTTCTTGTCAGCCGCCGCTTTAGCTTCTTCTTGGCTGATTCGCTCAGCTTCGACTTCAGATACTTCACTGGTTTCTTTGCCTTGTTGCTGTAAAAACATAACAGCAGAACTAAGCTTATCTATCTTCTTCATTGTAGCTTTGTTGTAAAGGTCAATGCCGCCAGATAAGTTTTTGTTATCAGGATCAGCGGTTAATTCCTTAATCCACTGATCAAGCTCTTTGGCTGTGTAGTTTTTAGATAAAGCAACAGGATCCCAATTAAACACCTTGCGCTTAACTGGTTTTGTAACTTGTTGTTTTTGTTCGGGTTTTATATCTAAATAAAAGGAAGGTGAGTTATCATCAGTAACATAAACATCACGAGAAGGGCCTTTAACCAATTTTGCTTTAGTGTTTTTTGTAGCACCTAATCTATCCCAAATTTTTGCGGCTTCTACACTTACGCTACTATCTGAAGTAACCCTTGTTAATCCATCAGCTTTAGCTTTAGAAATAATGTCTTTGTAAGCATTTGTAGCCAGACCTTTCCCTTGGTAGTTTTTATCTAAGCTTGAATTAAATACTTGAAGATCTCCATTAGGAAGCAACTCAGCCTGAACAGCTCCAACATCAACGCCTTTGCTGTTTTTGTATACGACCTCGTAGCCATCAACTTTTTTACCTGAAGAAAGCTCCGTTCCTTTATTTATTTCTTTTAGTGGTGATACTTGCTCGGACTCTCCAACTCGAACAGGTGTAACCTCTGTGCCGCTTGGTGTAGGTTCTGCGGTATCGGGAATTCGTTCTGGTTCGACTTCTCGGCTTGCTGGTGTAACTTCGTCAACTGGTGCGCTTCGCTCTTGCTGATCACGTTGTTCAGGTATGCTATCTTCAACCATTCCGGCATCATCGGCTTTAACCTCTTCTTTAGGAAGTTCAACCTCAACAGCTTCTTGATCAGGCATTTTAGCTTTATCAATAGGCTGTTCTTTAATATCAACTTCAAGTTCAGGCTTCGCTTCAGGTTTTTCAACATCATTAAGCACTTCTTTGAACTTGGCTTGTTCTTCTTTTGTTAGGTTTGACCATAACTCAGAAGCTTCTAATTTTTCAGTAGTGGAAGTTTTTTCAAGTTGAGCTCGTTCAGGATCAAGTAAATCAATAGCAGTTGTATCTTCTTTAATATCTTTACTTGCTAGTTCTTCGTCCATAGCACGAGCAAGAACTTTTTCAGGGGAATAATTAATTTCATTTACAACGGCTGAGCCCGTACCGATACCGCCACCAAAAACACCACCAGCAACAGCGCCAGCAGCAGCGCGATCAAGAGCTTCCATAAAATCCATTTTGGCATCAGTACTAAAACGCTCACCAGTATATTCAATCATGCCTTCTTGAATAGCTTCAGTAGTGGCTTCTTTGGTTAAAGCTTTACCACCAGCCTTAGTAACACGCTTAATTTGCTCTTTAATTCCAGCCTCAAGCATTTCCTTACCAAGATCTTCTTTAAGGTCTGAAGTCATGCCTTTGGCACCAATACGCTCAAGTAAGGCTGAAGCAGTAGCAAAAGGAGCGGCTTCAAGAATATCTTCAAGTTCAGCTTTGCTTTTACCTTTATTAATTGCTCGTTGCTCACCTATCTCACCAGAACGCGCAAAAATATAAGCTGGCAATGCGTAGATGGTGGCAACCATATCAGGAACAGACTTAATGCCTTGTTCAAGTCCATACTCTAAAACTTCGGCATAAGCTGAACCACTTAACGGACCACCTTCAGAAAATGCTTTTTTAACACCTTCCCAATTAGCTTGCTCTTCATAACCAAGATCAACACCTTTAAGAACTTCAGCGCCTTTAGTTAATATTGGTTCAGCATCAACCTTAGCCCATTCTTCAGGTGATTTATAAGAAGGAATAATGTCACCGTCTTCCCAAACCAACCCACCCATAGGAAATTTTTCTTCAAGACCTTCCCCAGTTGTTTGAATAGTTTGTAATAGCGCCCCGGTAACGTCACCAGCGCGTTCACCAAGACCAGCACCCCAATTACCTAGCTTATCGCTAACAAGCTCTAGCATTGACTTTTCTTCAGGCGCTTTCATTGCTGCCCCGGTAAAGCCATCAACTTCTTGTTGTTGAATTGGTTGTTGCTCAATAGGTTGAGGTGTTAATTCTTGAGATGGATCAATAAGCTCAAAACCTTCAGGAAGTTGGCTTGAGCTTATTTGAGAATTATCTTCAGGTATTAACGCGAATCCTTCAGGTAATTTATTTGTCATTTTTTTATTTGCCTTATTGTTCAGGTACCCATTGACCATTAGTGTAAACTAAAATATTTCCAGCAGCATCTTTAGCTCTCTGACCTTCAGTATATTGCTGATCGCCTTCAGCGGTTGGAATTTTAACGCCAAAGTCTTTAGCTGCTTTAGAAACCGCTTGCGCTGCCGTTAGGGATTTATCATCACGATAATATACCGTGGCTTGCTCTAAAACAGCTTGTATTTCAGGTAAAACTTTAGGGTCAGTCATTTGGAATTTACCAGTCTTAGGGTTATACATTCCACCATAAAGAGTGGCTACCTGCCTAGACATTGCGCTTTCGTCTGATGTTTTTATACCTCGACCATCACCAGTGCCAGACTTTTTAACAGGGCGCTTACCGCGAGCAATCTCTTTACCACGCTGATAAACAATATCTTCACCACCAACTTGAACGGCCTTTGGATTCTCAAGAATTTTATCCATTGCCATAGCCTTAGAAAGTGAGATCTCCAAGAAATCAAGATCAAGCTCTTTAGGCATTTTAGCAACTGACTCAGGCGGCAAAGTTGTAAGCATTTGCTGATAAAGTCTTGCTTGCTTTTCAGGTGAAGCATTTAGAACTGTTGCGGCCATCTGCCCCATTTCATCAACTTTTTGCTGAGCAACTTTAAGTTTTCTATCGTCCATCTTTCCAACGGACTCAATAAATGAAGCACCGCCTTCAGGATCAATAGCAAGAAGTTGTTGTTGCGCGTCAATATCACCAGTTACAGCCTTCTGGCGCAAACCAGTAAGCATTCTGTTTTTTTCTTGTGCTCGTTGCTCTTTAATTGGTCGCTGAGCAACTTCTCGCTCTGCTTCACTCAATTGTAAAGAAGCTAACTTGTTTCTAGTGCGAGCACTTTGAATGTTTTCTTTGGTGCGGTATAGCTCACCAACGTCAATACCGAATCTGTTAGCTGGCATTTTATGCTACTCCTGTTCCTGCGTAGTGTTGGTTGTTGCTGGTGTATTCATCTTATAAGTAAGCCAGTTTTGAGCAGCTTGGTTTACAACTTGCGCTTGATTTTGATAGCCACTAGCACGAGCAGCACCAACATTTTGAGCGGCTATATTCTGGCCTCTGCCAGTTTGCGCCATGATGTTACCGCCAGTTTGAGCAAGTTGCCCTGTTGTTTGGGCTTGCCCGGCTGCGGAAGCTTGACCACCTTGAGATAAGCCGGAAAGGATATTGAACTTACGGGCCTTCTCATTTGCGGCGCGAGCATAAGCGTTAGCGTATTCTTTACTGCCTTGTTCTTGACCAAATTGAGTTAATGCTTTTTGCTGAGCACCAGAAAGCAACCGACCACGAGCAGCAGCAGAAGCATCAATTGCTTCAACTCCTTCTTTCATGCGTACTCGATAGCCGGGATCATCTTCAAGGTTGATATTCCCAACCTCAAAAGCACCAGATTGAACACCTTGCCAGATACTATCTAAAGCTTGTTGACCAACATCACGCCAAGGAGCAAAGTCCTCACGTTGCTGATCTGCCATTTCGCGCTGGAATTCTAAGTTCTTATCAGCCATTCGCTCTTCAGCGGCCATACCTTCACGAGCTGATTTTGCTTGAGCCTTACTTGCTTTGTTTGCTGAATAAGATCCGACAACTGCGGAGCCTACTACTGCGGCGGCAACTACTGACATTCTTCCCCCTTAGAACAAATAGCCTTAGCATGATCAGCTAAAACTTGTTCATCGTGCTCTATTTGCGCCATAGCGTTTTCAAGCATTACATTAAAATCATCTAACTCTTGGAATGAACCGCAAGTTAAAAACTCGTACATTTCTTCAGGATCACGTTCTTCAGCACAATGAAAAGTAATCCAATGAGTATCTTCGTGAGCATAACCAGCACGCTTCTTGCCAGCCTTACCTTCCATGATATTCAAACCAGTAAGGCGCTTAACCTCACCGTTATCGGTTGAGACTGTAACGTCACCACTAAGCATAATATCAAAGTGATCAAACTTATGAATACGACCAGTTAGCAGAGTGCCTTTAGGTATTGTTATTTCACGAGCATAAATACCACCAGAAAAACGATGCTCAACAGGAATGTCAACTTGTTCTTCTTGAAGCATTGCCGTTTCTAACTGGTTAAGTTTTTCACGGCGTTCTTCAGTGGCAATAATTGAAACAGCCTTTACTAAGGCTAGTGATTTACTCTCGCTCATACCTACATTTGATTCTTTCATTTATGCCCCTAAATCTTCTTTACGTTCTGAAATATGTTTGACTTGGTAAATAGTACCGATATTACTTGAGTTAGTAAAAGTATCTGAAGCACTACCAACTTGAAGTTGAATCAATTCGCCTTCGTCACCTTCAGCAACTTCAACGGCAAATGTTAAAATTAAATTCTCACCAGCCTGATTTCGACCAACAAAATAATTAAAGGTTGTTGTGCTTGGTGTTGCCGCAGTTGCGTTATAGCTTCTTAGTTGTATTTGTCTTCCAGCGTTAACTTCATCAAAAGTTAAAGCGACCTTAATGGCAAACTCCCAAATACCAGCGCGATCTAATTTTAATCCGTGATTAGCCTTGTCGTAAGTTACATCAAGCGGCGTGGCAATAAGGTTAATATCAAAACCTTCCAGTGTTTTAAAAGTTGAATCAATAGTTCCTATTGCCTTAACAGCGTCAACACCGATACCACCATAACCAGCAGCAACAAAGGCATTTTTAGCCTGTTCGCGAGTTAGTTCAATATAAGCATCATTATCAATTAAAGAGACTCGCTTCCATAAAGAACTGTTAAAAGCCCCGGCTGGCTCAATAATATCCTCTATGGCTCGGTAATAACTTTGAGGATTGCTATCAGGATTAACGATGTACTCATTAGCTAAGTAACCAGACTCTTTATCGTAAGGCTTGGGCCTATCGCTACCAAAAACACGATATTCCAAATTAAGTATATTTTGCTTGTTTGTTGATATGTCTTCTTGGTTTTGCTCAATATCTTTTTCATTTTCAGTTATTCGTTCTTCATGATCTAAAACAACAACAATAACCTCTTCAAGAGTATCAATTTCACCTTCTACGATAGTGTTAAGTTCATCAATTGCGTTACCGCCTTTGTACGATGTTCTTCTATAAACATCACGAAACCATATAGCCCAAACTTTACTAGGGGTTCCGTCAGAGTTAACCATAGGCACGTTAAGCGGCGGTTGAGATACGTTATTAATTAATTCAGCCATTATCGAGCCTCAATCCATGCGCCACCAATATCAATAGGTATAGGATCGCTTATCTCAATTTTAAAAGTGAATTGGCGAGCGCAACCAAAGCGGTTAACTTTAGCCCTTGTTAAGTAGTCGCCTCTTTTCCCTATCTTCCCAACCTTAAAACTTTCACTGTAGGTATTGCCGCCATCTTTAGAGAAGTAAACCCTAAGTTCTGGATCGTCACCTTGACCAAGTGTTAAACCAACACCAGTTTCCATATCAAACTCAAGGCTATCAACAGTTAAGAACTCGCGCCCTTGGTTTACAGTTGGCAAAACAAACTCACGAATAACAGGCTCGCCATCATCGGTATAATGATTGCTGGCCATTTGATAAACACGACCATTCTGAAAGTCGCCAACTAATGTTTTTGAGTCAAAAAATATAGCGTTGTTTGATTGGTGCCTTCCGAATTGATAGCTTTGGCGAATATGCCAAGCACCAGTTGAAATATCAAAACACCAAGTAAGATCACGAGAAGGTATTGTTAATACATAAAATAAATGACCTTCGTCTTGGTAGGTGTAAGCAAAAGCTGTTGACAGGTCAGTGTTCTTTAATGTTTTCTCTACGGCGTGAGAACTTATTCTAACTGGCGTATATCCAGCCATTTGATAAACCATTAAGTCAGAGCCTACAAAGTAAATCGTGTTGTTTTGCTTGGCTACCGTGTAACGAGCACCACAACCCTTCTCAATGAAAGCGCCTTGGTTTCGTTCAAAAGGAAAATCAGCAGCGCCGGAGTTATACCAAACTTCTATTGTTTCAGTGCCGAACATGAATACTTCTCGGTGGTCACTGAGAACGGCGACCAATGGATCTGGCTGGCCTTCTGCGGTTGCGAAGTCTAGCGGATCAAATGAAACATCAAGCAAGTTAGATATAAAGAATTGCCCGGTACCCTTTCTATCAAAGATAAAGTAACCGTCCTGATAAGTAACAGTTGAGGCCGGGTAAAACCCGTCTGTTTTAATTTCTTTTACCTCGTTAGTATTTGAGTCAAAGAAGAACCCTTTAAACCCGTCAACTATAACAATTTGAGAGCCGTTATCCTCCATCACTACGCGACCATTAAGGACAACATCACCAAGCTCTTTGTATGAACCGTTTTTAAATATCTCATACATTTTTGTCGGTGTAACAGCAAAAGCCCTACTACCATTTTGGTGAAGAGCCTTAACGGGGAAAGTTGGCAATTCCAAAAAGAACGCTAACCCCGGAGAGTGAATTAAATTAAACGGGTACTTGCCGCCAGTGCTTTGCCTTGGGTAAACATTAATAAGCAGCTCATTACCTGAAATGTCTTGCTCAGCAGTATTAGCGGCTAATGGTATTTGAATTTGCGGCATTACTAAGGCCCCTGTTCAATAATGTAAGTTCCAATGCCTTTACGCTGAGTGGCGACAGCTCTATCCATGCCAAGCACAAGAGGGCGGTAGTTATTACGTTTAAGCCATTTCTTACCCTCAACAGCATTAGTAGCTACTAAAGGAGTAACGGTTTTACCCCACTCGTCAGCCAAGTCTAAACACAAGTTAAAGATAAGTGCTCGCTCGTAACCCGGTGGCAAGTTAACAACATCAGTCAAACAAGCGGTTGATAATATCTCGCTTAATGGCTGAATGACTTCAAGGTGAAGTGTTTCACCATCGTAAGGAACAGCTTCAAATAAAATTGTATTTAGTGGCCAACCTTCACGAATGTAAAAACGAGAAGGGCGAGAGGCGTTAGTTTTGCGGCTAATCCTTGAGAATGTTTTAACGTCAATAATTTCTTGAATGTAATCAGTTTGGTATTGATCACGAATAAACGCCGCGATAATCCTTTCAGGGCGAGCTGTTTCAATGTGGTTATCTGGCAACGGTACTGGTAAAGGTTCAGGGTAGTTACCAATAGTGTATTCAGACTGATCACCAATAAGAGTAAAAGTGACAACGCCGACAACAGGAATAAGCAAGGTTTCATTTGTCCAAGCGTCAACCATCTGTCTAAATACAACTAAAGCATCGTCACCTTCATTAGCTGGCAGGGGTTCACCAGCGGCTAGAACGCCAATTTTACGCATGGAGCTTCTGATAATATCCCCTACCGTAGTAGCCATGTTATTCAGCCTCGTTTAAAGCTTCAGTAATTTTGGCGATCATAGTGTCTTCACCAAAGTTTGAGCGAAGAGTTAAGCCAAGCGACTTACCTAGAATAATGTGCTCTTCTTTGTTTAATGACTTAGGATCTTCATTAAATCGATCAAGTAAAGCGTTAAGCTCGTCAGCACCTTTATCAGATTGCTTTAAGCCGCGGCGTTCAGCTTCTTCAATGATTGTTTCATCAGTTAAGTTAGCCGGGTTAAAAGCAGCTTCAGCCATTTTGTTAGCTTCTGCTTTAAGTTGGTCAGGAGTTAAAACGATAAAGCCATATGACTCAACAAGTTTAACTAAGTCTTCAGGGCGAGCATTAGAAACTTGTTCTTCAGTCAAGCCAGTATCGTTATCTTCTGGTAAATCTAAACGTGCCGGAGTATCAAACCAGCCATCTTCAAGCTTAGCTTCAAGTTGCTCTTGAGTAAGTGTAAACATTTCACCTTTAGGGTGATCGGCATTAAATAAGAATACTGCTTTTTTTGGATTTATTACTTTTTCCATGAGGGATTACCTTTTAAATGTTGTTGAAAGCTTTCACCCAAAAAGCCCAGCTAGTGCCGGGCTTTATAACTTGGGTTAACTACTAAGCAGCAGCGCCCCATAAACGAAGAGCTAACTCACCATAAATCATATCGGCACCCCATACGGCATCAATACGAGTAATTTCCGTTTGCTCATTAATATCATAAGCAGCGGTCATTAATAGCGATAAACCAGTTTCAGGATCAGCGGCACGAGACTTGATAACGGCTGATTGAGGTAACTCAAGATCAATCATTGCTAGTGCGATAGCGTCACGGTGGAACAAGTAGTTTTGCTCGTAAGTTGTATTGGCAGCACCAAGAACCGTAATAGGCGCGTTATCAGCCGGAAGAGCTGTAACATTTTGGTAAGCCTTCAAGCTTATAGTATCACCAGCGGCGTTAGTGGTTGTTGCTGTACCGTCATTAAGGCTTGGAGAAATCTTAATTGAGCCAGCGCCACCGCCATCAGTATCAACATCTTCAAGAACAACAAACTCTTGTAACAAGCCAGTTGTTTCATAGTTCTGTGGGTTAACGCCAAATACACCAGCAAAGGTAATAACATCACCAGCAAGCAAGAAGCCAGTTGTTGAAGCTGTACCACCATCAAAAGCAACAGTATCACCATTAGTAACAGTGCCAGCAACAAGCGGAGTACCACCGTGATTACCAACAGTGTGCTTAGGTAGATTCTGAGACTCATAAGTTTCATACTCAGAAACTTTACCGCGATAACCCATCTTATAAGCTTGCTCAACCATGCTTTCTTTAAATAACTTGGTTACTTCATCAGATAGAGAGGCACAAGTGAACGGGTCAAGTACGGCGTGGCGCATACCATCACTAGGAACGGCGTAAGTTGTTTGCTTAGCGGCAGCGTTAGCAAAATCAATAAACGCGCCCGGACGAACACCCGGAGTACCTGAAGAGTGGAACGCTTTCTTCAACGTCATAGTTAAAGAGCGGTCAATTTGGTTAGCAATTTGAACCATACCAGACTTCAAGTAACGCTCAGAAAACTGAGTAATATCTAAAGTTTTATCTTTAACAGTGAATTCAAGGCCAACGTGCTCTTGATATTCAATCTTAAATGGAATGGTTTGATCAACCATTGGTTGTTTCTGCAGTGTTCGACCACTGGCAGACTTAACACGATAAGGAAGTTTCAAGCGAATGGTATCGCCAACCTTACCAAAAGTTTTTTCATAGTTACGATATACGCACTTAGCCATAACTAAGTTATTTTTTAACAGGCGTAACGCTTCTTTTGCGATTACGTCATCTGTTAAGAGATTGTTATTTTGAACAGCCATGATAGCTTCTCCTAATTACCAAGATGATTTGCGCTTTTGCTCTTTCTTATTCATGTGGGCTTCGTATTCAGCAAAAGACATATCTGATACAGATTTCTCTTGTGCGTCACTACCACCAACAGGACTAATAGGTTCCGGCGCGTTAGTTGTTTTTGTCGGTTTCGGCGGTTTGCTCTTCACCGTCAGATCAAGTTTAGCGATTGCTCGCATTTGTTGAGCTGGTGATTGACCAGCAATATCAGTAGCAAGATCCTTGTTCTGGCCTAAATGATACATAACCTTTGCCGGGTCATCACATTCAGCTAATGCTTCAAGCATTTCACCAGTTACAGGCAAATCAGGATTAAGCGCAACAGCTTCAAAGTCTTCAGGCTTTTCGGCAGAAGCAACACGTTCTTGTGTAATGGCCAAGGCCGTCTTCTGCGAGTCGGTCAATTCTTCATCTGCTTGCGTTTGCTTATCTTCCTTACCAGTGTCGGCTTCCTTCTCAACCTTCTGATCAGGCTGCTTGTCGAACTTGTCTAAAGCATCAAGATATTCATCGTAAGTATCAAAGTCAGATTCAACAGGCTCCTTTACTTCAGCTTGTTCTTCAGGCTTTTGTTGCTTACCTTCCAGTTCTTTAATACGAGCTTCTAACGATTCGTTTTTACGCTTCTCGTCTTCACGTTCCCTTACTACTTGGTCGATACGTTTTTGAACACCGTTAGGCTTTTTAGCCTTGTCAGTGTCGGCGGCGGTATCGGTGCCGGGTTCATCAGTTTCTTTATCAGCTTCTTTCCCTTCTTCTACAGTAGCGTCAACTTCGGGAGTGGCCTCTTCCGTTGGTGTCTGCTCTTCCTGTGACTCAGGTTGAACTTCTGGTAAATCATTTGATGTTGTGACAAAACCAGCAGTTTCGTCTTGTGTAACTTCTTCAGTCATGGCATATCCTAAATGATACGAATTTTAGCCCAGTGAACCCCACTGGTAGGGTTAAACTAATAATAAACCTTTTTTATTGCGCTGTCACATTTGCTTGACTTGCGCTTATTTCTGCGATTGCTTCAGCTACTAGCTCTCTAACTTGCTGATAAACAACGCTACCACCTTCAGCCATATCTTCAATCATGGCTAACTTTTTCTTAGCTTCATCAGTATCAAGTTGAGCCTCAAACATATCAGCTTCAGATTGAGCAATTTTAGCATCAGCCTGTTTATTAGTTGCTTCAGCTTCCTTCATTTGAAGTTGCTGTTCAGGCGTTGGCTCTGTTTGCTCAGGCATATCTTCTTGAAGCTTTTCACGTTCGTCTTTAGTTAATACATTAGGCGGTACAATCTTTTTCAATCGTTCAGCGATAACATCAGCACCCGGCCAATCCATGTTTTGAGCAATAAGATCAGCCATAACAGCAGCAGCAGCAGGAACAGCTTGAGCAAATTGAATCATTGCTTCAGCGGCTTCTATTCGTTGAGTTGCGAAAGCTGGACCAGTAGTAACAACAACATCATACTTCTGAACATTAAGATCATGGATAGTTACCCACTCACCAGACTCTTCATCAAATATTTGCTCATTTAACTTAACAAAGTCTTCAGTTTCATCAGGGAACTTCAAGCGAACAACACGTTCTGTATCGTAAATATAAGGGATCATTTCAACCAGTATTTTACCAACCCGGCAAATTGATTTAGTTAGGTTGTCAATGAAGGCAAACGAACCGCGATCACCTTGACGCTGTCTTGCTACGATTGCTTTGCCTGAAGTTTCATTCCCCATAGCACCAAGCGAAGCGTCATACATACCAAGTGTTGATTTAATCTTTTCAGTTGAGTTCATGCCTAAAGTAATTTCGGCGGCTGGTGTTTGAGCGGCTTGCGCTCTTCGTGGCCCTTGGTCGCCTTGATACTGAGGAATGTAAGTTAAGATAGCTTGGTTGGTTGTGTTGGCGTTCTCCCATTCATTTTCACGACCTTCAACATGACCGTCAGCACCAACAAAAGGAGCCTTTGGCGCTAATGCTACTGATTCAGTTGCGGCGCTATCCCAGTAGTTAGCCATTCGTTGAGCGTCTTTACTATGGCGAATAATAGAACGAAATATCTCTTTTTTCTTAATTGTCAATGACTTACCCCATACCGGGATAACTGGAATAGTTGAGCACTTAATTTCAATAGGACCTTCAAGAACATCACACCCGGTAATCTTGCGCCAGTAGACTTTAAATGTTTTCACCTTACGAGTGCGAACAATTGAAATACCAGCTTCAAGTAATTCATCAACAATAGGTTCAAGCTCTTCTAACCAGAAAGAACGACCATCACTCAAAAGAGCTACTTTCTTAGTCACTGGTTCACGAGTGAAGTATTCACTTACACGAACAGTCTTTTCAGTAAACCAAGTGCCATAATCAGCAACACTATCTTCATAAACAGGATCGGCAATAGCATCAGGGTACATTGCTTTGAACGCTTCCTTCTCCATAGTGTCATCAATTAAACACCAGTTCATATCAGACTTATCACGCTTCTTAGCGTTAGGGTCGATAGTAACAGCGAATTGGTTTTGAATAGCTTCAATAAGCAAGTCTTGTTCAAAGCTATCATCTGCCAAGTAATCAGATCGAACACGCAAATAACCTAAACCAGATTCAACAGAAGACTGAAAAGCAATATCATATTCAGTTTCAGCATCACAATTATATTCAATGTTTTTAATTAGCCCGGTAAATACTTCAGCAAGCTCATAATCATTCTTGCCAGCTACGTTAGATATTTTAAGCGTGGTATCTTCCCCGGTTTCAACATCAGGAACACGAGTAACTTCAGTTGAACTAACTTTAATGGCCGGACGGTTTTGTCGCTGATCGCCAAGAACCTGATCAACAAAGGTAGGTAATACGTTATTAACTAAACAAGGTCTTTGCTCAAGCTCTCGTTCAGTGCGTACTTGTGAAGGCCATTGCTCACCAGATAAGAAAAGCAAGTCATCTTCAGCCGCCTCCCAATTTTCTTTCCAATAACTGGCCCCGTCACGAGCACGTTCACGAGCTACCTTGAGAACACCGCGATCTTCTTCGGTTGTGACTGAAGTTTTCTTAATTGGCTTGTTGTAGAGCTGATCTATTTTGGATGATTTTTTCATTGTTAAGCCTTTTTTATTATTCTTTGGTATGAAACGTTACCATCACCAGTAAACCTTAATAAAACACTACCCTGCTCGCTCGGTGTTAAATCTTCTGTGCAAAAAACAGCCCCGTCAGGAATGACACCATCAACAATAATGCCTCCACTCACATTATTCCAGCCTATACTATCTTGGTTTATTTCGAATAAACTACTACCTCCTGAACAACTAACCCTAACAGCTCCACTCGTCCATATTATTTCTTTACCACTGATTGCTATAGTCATTTTTATAACCCCTAATTTAAGTTGAAACAGCCTTCAAAGGTGCGCAAAACAATGAAGGGACGCTATTATCTCTAACTAACCCGTAAACCTGTGCACCAACCTCTAAGCTTATAGAGAAAGAGGTAGAGCCAGAAGTAAACTCTCTAAACTCCGATGTTATTATTTCTGCCGGAGTGCTATCACTTAATATCGTGGTTAAATAGGTTCCGTCAGGCGCTCCAACATCAAACGTAACTATTGATGAGATAGCTTCGACACTCGCCGAAAATGCAATGTACGGGAATTTTTTAGCAGCGCTTGAAACATCAGTAAAATTAACTTCAACAGTTGAAGCTGTAAAACTATCAAAAGTACCTTTTATTTTATTGGTGCTGCCACCGTCATCATCATAAACTTCAATAGCTGCGCTTGATGTGTAGTTTTGTGCGTTAGTTGTACTCACGCCAATTTCATTCATTGCGTTAGCGCAACCCTCAGCATTACCCGCAGCAACATCAGGCGGCCTAGTAATAGCACCAAAACCCATCGTCCCAGCATTAGCACCCGTTGTTACAGTGTTAACAGATTCAATGTGGTTAATACCATAGATAATTGCCTGAGCTTCACTAGGTAATCCGGTAATTAGCGACTGAATACCTGTTGTTGTGGGTGTATCTGCAATGCCCACGGTCACATCGTAATCACCAGTGTCTATTAGCATTATTGCAAATTCTGCCGCCTGCGCATCAGCGGTTCTTTGAACTGTATTTAAGCGCAAGTTAGTGTCGCTTGTTAGCTCTAGTGTAAACTTGCCGTCAAAATTAGCGTTATCCTCAGTAGGGTCAAACGTATAGATAGCGTCATTATTTACCATCGCTAACGCTTCTGTACTTCCGCCATCAACCAACCTTGTGCTATGCGTTTGTCCTGCGTAAGTGGCTGCGCCTAAATCATCAAACGTAATAAAACAATACGTCATTGATGCGTAACCTTCGTGCGCCGTTATCCCGCGAAAGTCATCGTTAGCTGTTAGCACTAATGCGCAAGTAGGTCTAAACGGTATGGTTGTATCAGTGAACGCCCCGTTAAGCTGGTTTTCATCTACTTTAACCATTTTTGCTTGTTCTGTATCACTAGCAATAGTTAGCGTTAAGAAGTCACGAACATTTGAGCTTGCATCAGTATAATTTAAAGTAAAACCATCAGTTATGAACGCACTAACCGCCTGCTCTACAATAGAGCCGCCGTTATTGCTATTTCTACGACCAAGGAAAAGTCCTTCATCAGCGTAATGTTGATTTGTGTTTATAAACGTATTTCTACCGGAAATTATCTTTGATTGTACTGTCGCCTGGTCTGCTACACTTGACGCTAAGCCAGCACTTAATCTTAATGCAGATTGAAAAGAGTCTATTGTTGATTGTGCGCCAAGCCCAATCGCGCCTATGGTTGTACCAAGACCTGTTGTTGTTATATCTTGCGTTCCGTTAGTGCTTCGCTCTGTCGTGTTATTAAGTGCTATTTTCATAACCACTACTTACCCCCACTGGTTAAAGTTTTGCCAGACATTAAAGCCAACGTCTCTAGATGGCGTGTCACTACCGCCCTTGACCGGGCTAGAAATAATTTCCTTTGTGATAGGTCTTATCATTAAAAAACACCTTAAAAAAGCAAAATTTATTTTAATATTAACAAAGTATAATTTAGCACGTTATCACTATTTTTTGAAATTGTTAATTTCTTCTCGCAACTCAGCCATTGAGTTAACATAAACAAACTTTTTACCGTGATAATCTCTCAACTCATACTTAAAGGCTAAGTTATAAATATCATAACCAAACCGTTTAAAGTCTACTTCGTTTATTTCTCCATATGAGCGCATCTAATCTTTACCTTGTAAGCTGCCGTTAT
>Ga0098047_10000149_pt1 | contig 27363 bp, 34 predicted proteins | sample 12_taG_FD_92585 | JGI IMG/M metagenome (GOLD analysis project Ga0098047, IMG submission 92585) | Marine viral communities from the Subarctic Pacific Ocean - 12_ETSP_OMZ_AT15267 metaG | ecosystem: Environmental > Aquatic > Marine > Oceanic | place: Subarctic Pacific Ocean | collected 2015-01-16 | reverse complement strand
CTTGTTCTTTTCTTTAGCTTCATCATAATTATCGTAAACTGACCTCATAGAATCACTGGCCTCTTCAATAAACTCTTTTGATCTTAAAGATGGGAATTTTTGACCATCCCAATAGTGGACATGCATTCTTCCCTGTTCGACAGTCTCTATCTCATCTATATCAACAAGAGTGGAATTGTCCTTCTTTAAAAACATTGTTTGACCACTATGATTTGTAGCTATTACTGGTAATCCGCACATCGAAGCCTCGCAATTGTGAGTTACAACAATATTTGATACATAAGATTGATCTTTTGGAACATCAAAATTGTATACAAAACATTCATCATAATATGTTTCTAAGTTAGATACTGGAATAAAAACATATTTACTATTAGTATATATTCTTCCAGTTATTTTAGATAATTTGCCAACTTTACTTTTTTCTATCCAATTAATTGTATTACCATTGATGACGCCTCGATATTCTAATGAATTCTTTCTCTTTTTCAGTGAACAACATTCTCCAAAATCCAAAATAAACTTTTGCATCTGACGGGCCACTTGTTCTGAATTGGTAGAAAATGTTATGTTATTAGAATAGATATATGAACCACCATCTCCATTGATATATCCATTAATAAAAGATTTAACAACTTCTTTGGGAGAATTTATTATATCTTTTCCAATAAATTTTCTATTAGAATTTTCTCCACAAAAGTATTGACATATATCGGCAAATATTTTGCTACTAACAGTTATTCTGCAAGAATTGCCTTTTATGCTGATAGTCGCATTTAAATTAAGTTTTTTAACAATATCACAAACCTCTTTGTGATATGTTTCTTCTTTTGCATGAAAATCGAATTCCACACAATTTCCACCAGACGTTATAGAGCCTTCTGATAGATAATATCCCATTAGCTTGGAGATGTCACAGTTAAGCTCAATAAATCTAGGTACCAGCACCCTGTCGTCTTCGTATAATTTTACCTTAGATATATACTTCTCTATTTTTTCTGTGACCTGACTAGATAATTTTCCATCCTGCCTAAAATGGTACACCTGTCTCTTGCTGCATCCAATATTTTCTGCTACTTTAGCAGCAGTCAGATTGCCATATGGTTTATTTGAAAATTTACTCCAAACATAATTATCATCACATTCTACGTTAGAAATTTTTGAAACATCAATAACACAATTTTTATGCGGCCAGAATTGCCTCACCGGATATACCAACATATGATTATGATCTAAATCTTTAGCTTTTACCCAATCGGGTTCCCAATTTTCTAACTTATTTCTTTCTCCCCTAATGTGTCCATTTTTATTTCTTTTAGGAGAATATGCCAAAAACTTGTGACTGGAAGTAACTTCTAAAATATCATCTGTCAGCATGGTTTTTATTTTTACAAAGTCACCTTTATAAAAGTGACTATGCACTTCTGAAACTATTCTGTTTACATTTGCTCCTGATATTATTTCATCGCCTACACGAATATCCTGTATTGCCCTTGGGCCCAAGGAGGTGTGTATGGACGTATCTTTCTTAAAACAGTATGGTATTCCAAAACCCTCCCCTCTGGAAAATAAGACAAAGGAATCACACGCCCTATATACGGACGGAAGGGTATTCTCTGGAATTACATTGCTGTATCTCGCTATGTGTGCGGGATTACCGCCGCCGAATAATTCTATGTACTTTTTAATTTCCCTTTTAATGATATCATCTTTCTTATGTTGAAAACGACTTATAATCAAAAGAGAAACATTGTCGTCTCCAGTAAATTCTTTCAGATATGCCTTGAGCATAGCATCATATCCTTTTCTATAGCTCCATCCAAAAAGACTTACAAAAACGAAATCTTTTAATGCTGGCCTGAACTGATATTTATCTCCAGTATCGGTGTATAAGCCAGAATCTATTGTATCCGGAAATACATATATACTCGGATTTATATCATATTTTTCTAACACTTCTTTGCAGAAATCAGATGTCACCCAAACTTCATTATAAGAATTAGCCACATCTACAAATTGCTGAGGCACTGTTGATGCTTCAATTGTAGTGTATAAAATATTATACTTTCCACCAGAGCCATCTGGGAAGGTTGGTATTACACTATCAATACAGATGCAGTGTCTATCCATTTGTTTTTTCATGGGTCGTAACTGTCTAAGCTCTTCCTCCGACAGATGATTATTAGCATTTGTGTATGGCTCTATTGACACGTTCAGTCCCAAGCCTTTTAGACCGAAAGCCATATTGCGATTTACTTTTGCATAGCCTCCAGCCTCATAAAAATGACCTCTTATTTTCACCTTTGTACCTATGGAGTCATCCACAATCTCCTCCACGGCCTCGACGGGCTTGTCTTTCTTTAAAATACCTTGAGCCCTTAGCAAGTTCTTCTCGAACAAAGATTCGCCTGTTTCGACGACTTCAAACTTTCCCAGCATCACCATGTTTCTGAACGATCTGGATTTTTTAACCACATCCAAATCTATAACCTGTCCAGCCATGTCTTCTCTATAAGGAACACTTAGCTCTATATCCGGTAGTCTTACCGTATTGCCTGTTTTGTTAATAAACTTCATAGGTATTTATCGGATATGCTTAAGTTAAGGAACAGAACCAATTTATATGATTATAACTGATTATTTATCAATCTACTTCTGACATGGGGAATCAAACCTCCAGCATCAAGAATTTCTTGGGCTGCATCTGGCAAAAGAATATTATTATAGCATTTGCCCGTTGAGATATTTCTGACCTCTTTTCGTGTAACTTCCAGATTCTCTCCGGGATTCGCCTCAATGTCTGGACATGTTATCATATTTAACCCCAAATTAATTGCATTTTGATGAAATATTCTGGCAAAACTTTTTGCAATAACTGTCAAGTTATTTCCCGACAATGTTGAAACCGCCTGCTCTCTGGATGAACCACAGCCGAAATTTTCTCCAGCCACAATTGCAAAGTTATCGAATTCTGCCCCATCACGCTCATTCCAAGGTGTGCAAAGATATTTGTTAAAATCTTCATCATCAGCAAATGCATATTGCGGAGTTTCTGTTGGCAAACCCGTTGCCATATATCTGCCGGGGTAAATGACATCTGTCGATATATCTTTTCCGAAAACTTTTGCTACTATTAGTTTTTGCATATTATTTCTCCCAGCTTATTTTGCCGCTTATGGCACTGAATGCAGCCACAGCGGGTGAGCAAAGATATACCTTTGCGTCAGAGTTACCCATGCGGCCTTTGAAATTTCTGTTTGTTGTTGACAAGGCAACTTCTCCATCTCCAAGTGCTCCCTGATGAACACCCAGACAACACCCACATCCCGGATTCATTATCACTGCTCCGGAGTCAATAAGATCGTTGATGTATCCATGCATCGATGCTTCTTTATACACTTTTGCAGAAGCAGGAAAAATCAAAAGCCTAACGTTCTTGGACACTTTTTCAAATTGCAAAATCTTAGCAGCAATGGCAATATCTTCCAGTCTTCCATTGGTGCAGGAGCCTATTACAACCTGATTTACAGCTATGCCTTTTACATCCTCTATATCTTCAACATTGTCCACCATATGAGGGCATGCGATTTGAGGAGAAAGTTCTGAAACATCTACCTCCAGTATTTTACTATATGCCGCATCTTCATCAGGATGAACGATATCTATATCTCCTTCGTATCCAGCCTCTCTTAGATGCTCGATAGTAACATTGTCAGTCATAACTATTCCAGCCGTTGCCCCGGCCTCTACTGCCATATTACATATTGTTAAACGACCACTCATGTTCATATTTCTAATGACTTCTCCGTGAAATTCCAAAACGCTGAAATTTGCCCCTTTAACAGTTAGCTTCCTAATGATATGAAGAATCAAGTCCTTTGGAGATACCAGTGAATGAAATTTACCTGTTATAACAACTTTTATTGTTTTTGGAACTTTTACATTCAACGCTTTTCCAAGAGTCCACACGCAAGCCATTTCAGTGGCACCTATTCCATAGGCAAATGCACCAAATGCACCATGAGTGGTAGTATGACTATCAGTTCCTACAACGACTCTACCCGGATGCACATATCCATATTCCGCCAAAATCTGATGACAAATACCACCGGTATCACCGCGAATATCATGAAACTTTTCTATTCCCTGATCTCCGACAAACTTTCTGATAGTCCCTTGATCCGTTGCCGTCTTTCGGTCAACTGCTGGAACTCGATGATCGAATATGATTGCTATTTTACTGGTGTCCCAAACATTTGCTTCAAGTCCGGTTCCCTCATAAATAGTTTTGAACCTGTTTATTATCAAGGCAGCATTTTCATGACTCATGGCCAAGTCTACCTTTGGCTCGACCACATCTCCAACACACACTGAATCACGATCTGATGCTTTGGCTAATATCTTTTCAACGATTGTCATTCCCATTATTTATTCCTCATTGCTTTCATATTTCTTAACGTAATTGGGCAAAAATCTTTTTTCCATATCTTTATATTCTTCCATTCCCACAAAAGACAAATATTCCTTAAACGAAGAAATTCGATGGTGTTCTCCGGGTAATGTTTTAGTGTCAGAAGATTGTAAATCTGCAAAGAACTCCGTTAACGCTTTATGTGCTACCATTATAGAAGCTACAGGAATAGATACTCTGCCCACTCCCATTTCTGCCAATTCTGGTACCGGAACAAGCTCTGTTTTGACTCCCGTAATTGCATCCATAAGATTAACGGATACTGGCATATTAACTTCTGCAACTGCCCTCTTGATTTCTTCTTTTGTTTTAATGCCGTCAATAAATGCCAAATCTGCTCCTGCGGCAGAATATAAGTTGCAACGTCGTATTGCCTCTTCCAAGCCAAGACTTGCATAAGAATCCGTTCTAGCGTTAATGACGAAATCTCCGTCCAGTCTATCTCTGACTTCTGCACATGCCTTTATTTTTCCCACCATCTCATCTGCTGAAATAGTTTCCTTTCCAGCCATGTGTCCGCAACGCTTGGGAAAAAACTGATCTTCAATATTCATACCAGCCACACCTACAGTGATAAGGCTCTCTGTTATAGCTGCGGCGTTCACGGCATTGCCTCCACCCGTATCAGCATCAGCCATTACCGGGATAGAAACCGACTTAACGATGTTCCATGTTATGTCTAGCACCTCTTTCATACTAACAAGTCCCACATCCGGTTTCCCCAGCAAAGAGCCAGCAAGTCCAAATCCTGAAATCTGCGTTGCTTCAAATTCGCTATCCTCAATCACCTTTGCACTAAGGGCATCATGGCAGCCCGGAAGGACAACTGCCCGTCGCTGCATAATAGCCTCTTTTAATATTGTAGTCTTTTTCATATTGCCTCGCTTATAGCTTTTGCCATTTCTAAAGTGTTATCATTTCCGCCCATATCATAAGTTTTAACTTTGCCATCTTTAATTACGTGTGCAACTGCTTCTTCAATTTTGTCAGCCTTTTCTGTTTCTCCCAGCCATATTAACATCATTTTAGCGGCCAAAATTGTCGCAATGGGATTAACCTTATATTGCCCAGCATATTTTGGTGCAGAGCCATGTGTTGGCTCAAATACGGCCAAAGACTTACCTATGTTGCCAGAGCATGCAAATCCCAAACCTCCAACCATCTGAGCACACAAGTCAGAAACAACGTCACCATATAAATTAGGTGCAACAAGAACTTGATAGTTCAGCGGATTTTTAAGGAGCCACATACAAAGAGCATCAATGTTTGCTTCGCTCAATGATATTTCAGGGTACTCTTCTGATGCACGCCTGACCTCATCCAAGAACATGCCATCTGTCGCCCGGACAACATTGGCTTTATGAACGGCAGTAACGGAATTCTTTCCGGTTAATTTGGCATATTCAAATGCTGCTTTCGCTATTTTATAAGAGCCTTTACGAGATGTAATTTTGCATGACATCGAAAGATCATTAACGCCGTCAAATTTACTGTAAGACTGAGATATTTTTAACAGTAACTCTGAAAGCTCAGAAGGGATGGGATTAAATTCAACTCCAGCATAAAGCCCTTCTGTATTTTCTCTAAACACAGTAATGTCTATTTTATCATTGAAATTCAAATCATTACCACTATATGCCTTACACGGACGCAGACAGGTATATAAATCAAATATCTGTCTCATACGAACAATTGGTGACCTGTAAGTATATTGTTTGCCCTTAAGATGTGAATCTAATTCATTATTTGCTACACTTGCTGGCTTTGATGTGATTGCCCCAAACATGGCGGCGTCTACATTACTCAATACCCCAAGGGTGCGTTTCGGCAAAGCATCGCCTTCTCTTTTCCAAAATTCCCATCCTATATCTCCATTGACATAATCTGCATCAAATTTTACCGCATCGAGCACGATTCTTGCCGCCTCTAAAACCTCAATTCCTATTCCATCTCCGGGAAGCCAGCCAATTTTCATAATATATATCCTCCATACTCAAGATCGGAAGATTAATAAAAAAAAACAGAGCTATGAACTCTGTTAAAATATTAAATATTTTCATTAAATTAGCTACCTTGCCTGACGTGCTCCAAACAGCGATTATATCTATCCTTGTCTCCAGAATCCCATTTACTTCTTTCTGTAGTCCCGGCGGTCGAGCCTACTGATTCAGTGCAGACAGCGTATTCGTTATAATCCTTTTTATCGTCGTCATCCTTTTTATCGTCGTCATCCTTCTTCTCTTTTTCTGCCTCTTTTTCGATATCCGGTTTTTGAGGCTCAAGAATTCTACGACGCTTTCTTCGGGCAGTAATAATTGCTCTCATTTTTATGATTCCCTATTTAGTCCTTTTTAACATATTTATCCCATAGACCTTTTACATAAGGGCCAGCAAATACACCGCCTACAAAACCGATAATTAATCCTAAAACCATATCATTTCCTCCGTCAAAGTTGTTTACATATATTACTTCTGTTTTCTAACGGTTTTTCCTCTGGGAACAATATAAATGATCTCTTTAAGAACTGTACCTTTTCTTCCAAACTCATTTAGTTCGAACTTGCTATTAGGGAAAAATTGCCAGTGAAACATAACAGAGTTTTCCTTTTTCACCAGAACAATTCCCTTGCGTCCGGTCAATTTGCCCAAATTAAACGCTAACCTAAGATAGTCTTCCTGTCCTCTCACAACCTCTATGGTGTATCCTAATTCTTTTAAAGTGGCATACATTTCATATGGCCATGTTATCTTATGTCCCCTTATATTCACAATAGACAAAATTCTACGAAGTAGAGAGCCTACGACATAATCATTACTCCTAATGATATCGCTGTACCTGTTAAACTCATTCATATCATAACACGGAGCTATTTTTTTGTTTTTGATTAGATATTCAAGCTCAAACAGAGCCTCGGGGCCACATGATGTGTGATGAAACAGTTTTTGACTTTTGAATGCGTTACATCCAGTTAAAGAATTAATCAAAAAGAGCAATATTATCATCGTACCAATTCGAGTAATATTGCTCTTTATTTTCATTTGATGTTACTCAAAAACTTTTCTAGGTAGCTTCGGTGGCGGAAGTACATGAAATTCCCATTTTTGATCGCCACTAAAATTCCAGCTACCTAACATTTCTCCTTTTGCCTCACCTTTTCCTTTAAGACCCGGACGATCCTTGCCATCTTTGCCGTCCTTGTCTCCCTTACCTCCGGATTTTCCTTTCTTAGAGCCCTTATCAACCATAACGGGCTGACCCTTTTTCAGGGCCGCTTTCGCTTTTTGCATCATCTTATGCATTTCTTTGGAATAAGGAATCCTGTATGCTCTGGGTTCGTGATCCTCTCCCTTGTAGTAAAGAAAATTGTTCTTTTCTTTTAATGGTTCTTTCAGAACATATTTTGGAGGCTTAGAAATCCATACAAAAATATCTCCCTCATATGTTCCTTTGGGTTCATGAACATCAACCCACTTAATCATAAACTTTTGAGGAGTATTATCGAGTGCTGGCCATCCTTTAAAACTTTGCAGAGTATTAAACACGGTAATGGCAGATGCACATACAATCACAATCATGAAAGCCTTTAATATAACCCAACCCTTCGACCCGATCACAAACCAAAGTATACCAGCGGCAAGCAACAAAAAAGATAAAGCGATTCCTAAAATCATTATCCACTCTCCTCTTCTTCTATTTGGCCTGCATTGGCAGGATTGGTAGCTATTTTCTGTTCAAGGTCGTTAATGTCGATGATCTCTCCATCTCTTCCTACTGTAAATCTAAAAGCTGTTTTTTCATCCTTAGTGCGTCTTAGAACGACTGTCTTTTGTGTAACCGTCCTAAACACTGGATTGATTTTATCAAGCTTTATTGTAACTTCAACTGGGTTTCCGGGGCCGTAGACACCGGTTTCCTGATCGAAAGTTCCGTTTTGCATGCTATACATATGAGCGTTAACAACATATTCTCCCGGAACAATCCCCCTTATAGAGACTACCTCCCTGTTCTGTTCCACTTTAACAACTGTACCATCCGGCATTTGTATGGTATCATTTCTCTGGCCAAGATCGTCACGATCAAGGTGGAGAAGTCCTACTTCTCTGGCTTGATAGAAAACTATGTTCCCCAAGGGGTCCTTGACGTAAGTGTCCACGTCGTCTGGTGATTTGTTGGGCCATTCAATTGTAATGATAAATTCTGCCTTGGCTTCCATCGTATTGTCTTTTTTTACCGGATTAATTAATAAGAAAGAAACCAAAAACAACATAACGAACAAGAACATCACATTAAACAGTAAATCTAAAAATGCCGTGGGTGATTCAAAATTCTTTTTGTTTCCGCTCATTTTTTCTCTCTGATTGAGAAGTCAAGATGATAAGCCTGAATAACGATAAACAACGAACATACCAGCCCCACAAAAGTGGTATATAAAGCAGCCATGACACCGGATATCATATGGCTCATGCCTGACTGTGCCGCAACCGGATCGTTAATATCTATTCCCATGAAGCCAATTAGTGCTGCGATAAAGCCCCAAACAGTACCAGTCATACCTATCTTCATGGACAACGCAGCAACGAACCATGCTATTGTACTAAACTCTTTTACTTCTACAGGATCAACCAAGTTGCCTTTTCTGTCATAAACTCCATTACGAGTTTTGACCCAAGCCCCAACCTTTCTGATTCTAAGACCCATCACGGCAGACACCCATCCGAAAAGAACCAGTATCACGAAGCTTAAATTCGTGAAATCCCTTTCTAAGAGTGTTTCAAAAAACCCCTCTCGTCCTACAAAAAATATTCCTACCGAAGTAAGCATTGCGAACAAAAACCATCTTAAAAAAGGCTTGTGTTTTATCATTATTAATTCCTTAAAGTGTCACCGTGTTATAGGTGAAGTTCTTATTATTCTACCAAATTTATATTAAACATAAATTACAATTTTCCTTTAGGTCTTCTTTGCGTTGGCTCTTGGTGATTTTTTTGACTTCTTCTTTGCGGCCTTCTTCTTCTTTGCGGCCTTCTTCTTGGCAACTTTCTTCTTCACGGCTTTTTTCTTACTAAGAACCGAATGTAGTTCAGTTAGCAAATCAGGAACCTGAAATTCCTTAACATCAATGTATTTTTTAATTGTTTCTCTGTCGTAAAGCCCGTCTGACGTGGGAGTTATACCCTTAGCGTTCTTGGGTACTTTTAATGTAGAAGGAACCATTTCTCTATTATTCATTCTATCACTATATTCTTCAGTGCCCATGATTATGCTGTTTAGCTGCTGATCTCTTACCTCATTAGGTGTCAATTCTACTTCTTCGCCGCCAAGTGGGTTATTCACCATATTAGTTATTTTGGAGGTTTGGTCCTGAATCATAATGTCAATTAATTGCTCATTACATGCAGCGTCGGCGTTTCTTATCTTCGTTAAAGATTCTACAACATTAGCTACATAATCAAGTCTGCTTCTAAATAGGTCTTCGCTGAAAAAGGTTTTCTTTGTCGTTTTCTTTGTCGTTTTCTTACTAAGAGTCTTACTCATTATTTTTATTCTCCTCAGAATCTTCGATATCTTCAGAATCTTCGATATCTTCCTCGTCTAAAATGTCATCTGTTTTTAAATGATCTTCAGCAACAATTTCGCACTTCTTCAATTCATCAAGAGCGGCCTGAACATCACCATAGGGTTTGGTGTTTAAATACTTTAAAAGTAAATTCATGGTCTTACTATCAATATAAAAATATTCGATGGTGACTTTGCCGTTGTCATTCTTTGGTCCCAACCTCGGCTTTAGTTCTGCCTGCAAAGAGCCAATCAGTGTTGCAACCTCTTTGTATGGCTGATTAATTAGATAGTCATTTAAAGCTCTAACCAGAACATTATTCATTTTAAAAATCATAATAGTCTCTTTCATATACTCTTTGTGCCGATGGTAGCGACGGCGTTAGTGGAGAAGGGCATGTATTTAATAAAGATATATACCCCTTGTTTAAACATATACTTATGCTTTTCACATCAATATTATAGGATTCAAAAATTTGCCCCGGCATAAAACTTTTGTCTCCTATAACTAAAACACCATTAAATGTGGGCGAAACCCTGTATTTGTTCATAACACTCTTTAGCCATCTCATTAGTTTTATCGAAGGAATTGACAAAAAGATCCAAAATAACAGACAACAAAGAAGTGCAGACTTAATTTTTCTTTTTTTTCTTCTTCCATTTTCTATATGGGAGAATGATATAGTACCTGATGAATAGTTTTACTTCCGGCATCTTCATTGATCTTCTTAAACTATCTTCCAACATTGTCAAGGGGCATTTGGTAGGAGTGAAGTTTAAATTAATAATCAAAGATATAAGAGGTATAGCCACGTACCAAGGGGTCAAAAATGGCAACAGAAATATTGCCAGAAGATTTCCTAATATAATAACAAAATGGAATACAACCAGAGATATTAAAAAGAACTTTTTACATCTATGTCTTTTAGGCTTGTCAGGCTGCTCGTAAAACGACTTTAACTGACTAATGGTTGCAGAGAGCTTTTCGTCTGATTCACCGTCAGGCAAATCCTTTTCTAGTCTTTCTGCAAGTTCTTTTGCCTGTTCCTCAGTCAGATATCCGCCGAGAATATCATTAAAAGTTACGCCTGTTTCCTTCTCTTCCATTTATGTTTCCTGATTTAAGGATTACGGTACTCTAAATCTGGTTTAAAATCTTGCCAATATAATGCCTTGAGCATTTCTAGACTAATTCGTAAAGAATCGTTATCTGTATGTTGGGCGACTTCTCTTTCAAGTTCTTCTGTTATGGCTTTGGCGTTCTCGCAAGAAAGGTACTTAGCCATAATCTCAACAATCTTCTGGGCTTCAGTCTCACTGGTGGGCATATTAAACTCCTAATTATATATATTCTTAAATAAAGTGGCAATTCCTTGGCCCATTCCAATGCCTAATTCAAATAACATGCACTTTGACTATTATTTGAATAGGTGTACAAAAAATTACCTATAGTATTATTGCTTATCGCTTCTAGACAATCCTGCATAATCTCCGTTATATGCAATTGATCTTTATAAGAAACAATCAACAAATTAATATCGTTATCAACGCAATATTGAGTTTTTATTAAATCTCGTTCCTGTAAAGAGATAAAAGATTCTTCATCCTTATGATAAAAACTGTTTTTTAGATAATGTTGTTCTCCGTTATACTCAATACATAAGTTATAACTTGGCAAATAAAAATCATACCTCAATTTACCTCTGTATACACACTTTTCAAAAGTTTTCTGTCCAACATATCGTATCTTATTTTTTTCAAGGTATCTACTTATGAAATTTTCCATTTTAGAATTACTACATTCTGGACAGCCGCATCCCCTAAGATGATGCGATGGCAACTGAGAAAATTTTCCATGCTTTTTACAAATAATATCTATCTTAGTTAAATTATTTTCATAGTTTGATTCTTCATAAGAGTATTTTTCTCCGTGAATTTTAACAGCTTCTTTAATAAAATTATCTATATTTTTTGCTAATTTTTCTTTCGTACTTAAATTTCCACACTCAGGACATCCTTTGCCTTCTATATGGTTTTTAGGAGATTGCTTAAAATTTCCATGAATATCGCATGTGATAACAACTTTTTTACTAGAGTTTACATATTTAGCACTTTCATAAGAATACTTGTTTTTGTGAATCTTGCGAGCTTCATCAATAAAACCTAGCTTTCCTTTAGAAAGCTTGTCTCTAATCAGACCGCCCTTGCACTTAGAACACCCTCTTCCACGCCAATGATCGGATGGAGATTGATAAAACACACCATGTTCTGGACACTTTATATTAACCTTGGTCTTACTATCTGTATAGATAGCATCACCATAGTCAAACTTGTCACCATGAACACTAGTAGACTTTTCTAAAAAAACAGATTGTGTTATTCTTGGTTTCATATATTCTTAAACAGAGTTGCGATGCCTTGACCAAGGCCAATGCACATTGTTGAAACGCCCAATTCACATTTTTTTTCTTTCATTAAATGGAACAAAGTAACTGTAATTCTTGCTCCTGAACATCCGAGTGGATGCCCTAAAGCTATTGCTCCCCCTTTTAAATTCACCTTTTCTTCATATTCATCCAAGAGGTCCAAGTTCATCAAAACAGCTATAGATTGTGCTGCGAAAGCCTCATTTAGTTCTATTACGTCAACATCACCTATAGAAACCCCTGTACGCTCTGTTAATTTTTCTATTGTGGGTACGGGACCCAGACCCATGACAGAGGGCGAGATGCCTGCTCTGGCGAAATTCTCAATTCTAACGTAGCTGTCGTATCCGCATGAAATGGCGAATTCTTCCTCTAGAACCAGTACACCAGCGGCACCATCTGAAATTGATGACGAATTTCCAGCCGTAACTGTGCCTTCTGGATTAAAGGCTGGTCTTAGTCTTCCCAGAGATTCCATATTTGTATCTGGCCTGATCGGCTCGTCTTTCGTAGAATAAACTAAAGCACCATCTTTATTATGAGAAAGCGTAGGTAAAATTTCTGATTCCCAGTTCGCCTCGTGTGCCAGCTTGTGAGATCGGTATGAAAATTGATCCTGAGACTCTCTGTCTAAATCGTGTGTAATTGCAAGATACTCTGCTGTCACGCCCATAAGCTGGCTGGCTCTGGCTGACGTTAATGCAAATGCCGGGTTCTCATTGTACTCCTTATCCATAGGAATATGTCCCATATGCTCGATCCCACCACAGATAAATGCCTTACCATCTCCCACCATGATCTGTCTTGCTGCTGTATTAATAGCTTCTAAAGAAGAACCACATAGCATGTTAATGGTTTTTCCGGTAGAGCTATTCGGAATGTCTGTGAGTAACATGGCAAGTCTGGCTATGTTGTAGCCTTGCTCTCCCATTTGATTGGCACAGCCAAATATGACCTCATCTATATCTTCTGGGTCAACCTTGTTTCTTTTAAGCAGGCCATCAATAACTCTTACGCACAAAGTCTCAGAACGGACATTCCTAAATATCCCGCCCTTTGATCTTCCCATAGGAGTTCTGGCTGCATCTACGATTACCGGAACCTTCACAGGATTCCCCCTTTATATGGGGGAAACGCAGCACCCATTATCATGGCTATGTTGACTTTCCATTCCTCATCAACAATGCCCTCTTCAACAACTTTTTTGGCCTCTTCAATCATTGCCCCCATGAGAAAATCTTCAATTTCCTTAGCCGACATTGGTTTTACATCAGAATCTTTATTGACGACAAATCTGTCAAGCTTCTTGGTTCCTTTCCAAGAATAGAAACCAGCAGAAGTTTTTTGGCCAAGATGCTTTTCATTAAACAGCCTTGTTATTTCGCTATGATCCAGACCTGTGAATTTCTCATTAAGATGAGGATAAGCATTCATAAAGCTGTCCACACAATGAACAGCGGTATCAATTCCAATGACATCCAGAAGCTCAAACGGGCCCATAGGCCACCCATAGCTTTTCATGGTCTTGTCAACGTATTCCATATCATGACCGTGGGAGATAAGCTGGTCTGCTGACATTAAGTATGGAAGCAGAATTCTATTAACGACAAAGCCTGCACAATCGCCTGTTATTAGCGGAGTTTTCCCCATGCCCTTAGCCAAGGTGGCCGTTGATCCAAGTGAAGAATCTGATGTCTCAGGACCTTTTACAACTTCAACAAGCGGCATCTTGCCTACGGGGTTAAAGAAATGCATTCCTACACATCTTTTCTTATCTCGTACATATTCAAACACATCATTCACAGTAAATGTAGATGTATTAGTTGCAAGAATGCATTGAGATCCTACAATGTTGTCTACCTCATTAAAAGCCTTCTGCTTTAACCCCAAATCTTCCGGTATGGCTTCAATAACCATATCTGCGTCACCCACAGCCTCGGCCAAATCTCTTGATTCTGATATTAAATCCATCACCCTGTTAAGTTCATCCATATCAATATATTTCTTGGATACTTTTTTCATTAAATAATCACGATTTGATTTTCTTGCCTTATCCAGAGATGTCTGATACGGATCATAAAGTGTTACTTTTTTTCCAGTCTTATTGGCAATAGCAAAGGCGATGCCGGAACCCATAATTCCAGCACCTAAAACTGTAATATTCATTAAGCTGTGTGCATCTAATTTATCTGCCTCTGCTTTGAGTTTTCTTTCATTTACAAACAGGTTTATCAGATTTTTTGCCACATCTGTTTTGATTAGCTCCAAGAATGCAAGAGATTCGCTTTCAAGTGCTTCATCTCGTTTCATCTTTTTGCACTCTTCCATAACCTCCAAGGCACGCACAGGAGCAGGATAATTTTTGCCTGCCTTCTTTTTAACCTGAGCACCTGCAAACTTAAACGTCATCATAGATTCAATCATGTTTAGTTTGATGGGCCCAGTTTTCTTGTCTCTGACTTTGTTAATGTGGCCATGTTCGTTAGCCGTAGTAATCATATCATTTAAAAATAACATCTTGTCCATATGGTCTGAATAGATTGCGTCAACCAATCCAAGCTTTAATGCCTCGTCTTTTCTTACACTTCTGCCAGAACAGATTAAATCAATAGCGTGGTCGGCTCCCAGTAATCTAGGAAGTCTTGTCGTTCCTCCCCAAGCGGGCAAAATACCAAGCTTGGTTTCTGGCAAAGCGATTTGAAACGAATCCATATCGCAAGCTACACGAAAAGTGCAAGCTAGAGCTAACTCCGTTCCTCCTCCCATTGCCGCACCATTAATAAGGGCAATGGTTGGGATATCTAAATCTTCTATTTTATTGAAAACCTCATGGCCCTTTTTAACGACATCAAGAACGACATTATCATCTGCATCAAACAATGCAAAAAACTCTGAGATATCTGCACCAGCAATCCAGCTTGATTTGCTAGAGGCAAAAACTATTCCACGACATGCATCAGATTTAGACAGGCCATCTACAATCTGCTCAAGCTCGTACATTGCCTCTTTGTTAAAAGTGTTTACAGATTGGCCTTCTCTATCAAAATTTACGAAAGTTATAGCACTGTCGCCATCTGTCACAACATTAAAATGCTTATAAGCCATAATAGCTCCTTGTTAGTTTTTATATGGCATCAAGATATCATATGGCTCGATTTTTCCAACAAAATCGCTCTCTGATATTCTAGAACCCAATTTCACTGCCTTTTTAATTTGATAATCATTAGGATGCTTGCCCTTGATTTTATTAGTCAAATCATCGAGAGAGACATCAGCAATGTCTATGTATAGATCGTCTTCTTGTATTTTTGCCACATAATGAATCAATGCCATCATGGTAATTAATTTCTGTATCTTACTTGATAGTAAAGACATACGAACTTGCTTGTCAGCAAGTTTTAGCTGATATTTTCTCATCATCTTATCTATCTCAACATCTGACTTTTTAAGCTGTTCAACTACGAATGTATAATGGGGCCACAGTTTTACAGGGATATTGGCGACATCGGGGAAGCTCTTTTTAGAAACATTTCTTTTAAACATCCATTTCATGTATGGCCAAAAAGATTTTATATTTCTTAAAACCTGCCAAGGACTAGGGGTTCCCTTTATTCCAGACTTGTACATAGCTTTACCGATGGGTTCAAAGTATTTCTTACCGTGATCCTTGACAACAGATTTGAAAAAGGCCAAAGAGAGCATATCGCATTCACCTTCATAAATACATGGTGCCAAAAGATCATGTATATTATCTCCGAATCTATGTCCCTTTAAGAATGATCTTCCACCATGAGTTTTCATGTAATACTCAATTGCTGTTTCTTTTTGACATTCAGAGCCATGAATTTTTGCTATTATGCATTCAAGCTCGCCCCTGTATCCTTCATCAAGCAATTGAGAGCACCATACCACTAAAGCATCAGAGCTTAGAATGTTACCAGCAGTTTTTGCTATTCTGTTCTGCACAAGCTCTCTATTACCGATCTTGTCTCCGTAAGTTTCTCTATAGTCGGCCCAAGGCAGCATATCTGCTAACATAGCCCTCATACATCCGGCGGCGTTTGCACAAACAGATATTCTTCCTAGATTAAGACCATGATATGCGATGGTCAGCCCATTGCCTTTTTTGGGATCAAGAAGATTTTCTGCTGGAACTCTAAAGTCTGTAAATACAAGGCTATCATTGTGCAAATGCTTTAATGCGTGTATGCCATAAGTCTTTACTTTAAAACTCTCTGTCTCTTGATTTGGTAATTCCGTAATTAAAACCTGTGGTTCTTTATTTATCATGGCTACCAGTGCTATGGTGTTCCCATAGGCCGCGTTGGTAATAAAAAGCTTTTCTCCATTTACAATATAGTCATCACCATCCAAAACTGCTGTGGTTTTTAATGCCGTCATATCAGAACCCGCACATGGTTCTGTTAGTGCAAAACCCGAAGTTGATTCGCCAGAAGCTAATTTTGGAAGAAACTTTTCTTTTTGATATTTGTTTCCGAATGTTCTAACTGGGTCAACGGCACCGATACATCCATGAATTGACGCCAATCCCGCAACCTGTGGTTCTATAGTTGCCATCTCGGAAAGAAATGTAGCGAATTCAACCATAGGAAATTTTGGGTTGTTAGGCAAATCTATTAAAAGTCCAAAATATCCGGCATGTGACAAGTCTGCAAGCAAGCCTTTTGAGAGTTTGCCATTTTTTGCATAAAGGGTTCCACCCTCTTTGTGACTCTCAACAACATTAAAGCACTTCTGCTTTATTTTGTTAAATTTTTCATTATGTCCATAATCTTTTATATCAAAAGCCCATTCAGGGAATTTCATGCCCCAAACGGCCTGATGTGCAGGGCTATTAGATGTTTGATATTTTGGACTAAAAAGACTTTCAAGTTCGTCTTCGGCAGAGTCTATTTTACCGATCCTTTTAGCTTCATCGTCACTTTTTCCACCCAAACGCATGGCGGTTTCTGCAAAAGATTCTTTTGACATTTTATGCTCCTATAAAGACATAAACAATAATATTGTTATCGTCTACACATTATAGGAATTTAATTATTTAACATGAAATATAAACAAACTTATATTGTTTATGTCTTTATTATTCTATAATCTCTATTTTGCCCATCGCTATTGCGGTTAGAGATATTAGCCCCGTGAGGTCGTCTGCGATTGTTACACCGATAAAATCGTTACTACGAGAATCCAATATTGTTGGCTCAAGGAATTCAGTAGTTATAGTAATAAGCGTATTGGTACCATCACAAACAGCATTAACTAACTGACCACCACCGCCACCGCTTCCTTCATCAATTTCAAAAATCTCTGCACTTGTGACTGAATCGACTGCTTCGCTGTCAGTATACGTCATGGATGAACTATCAACTACTTTTGTAACTTGTATCCAACCTAATAAAATAGCCTCTTTAAGGTTCGTTGACCTAGATATTTCGGTCTTAATATGATGGGCTAAAAGGTCGTAGGCATCGCCGGGATCGAAAGAGGGCAGGTCAGGAAGATCGCCCAAACTTATGATCTTAGTAGATACATTTACAGCGTACCACTGTTCTCTGAATTCTTGGCCTGTTATCACAGCCATGTTTCTATTCTCATCCAATTGTTGTTATACAACAAACCTAACAATTAAATACGACAGAACAAAGCAGTTTACCTTTATTACAAGTCTTTAAAATTGCCCAATGTGATGTGGAATGCTTCATATCCACTGCGAACGGGAGGAAGCCCTAATTCTGTTCTTATCTCCTCTAATCTGGGAGATTGTACAGACATACAGTAATAAGGTGGGCATTTTTTTATCTCATTTGTATATGTGAAAGAAACCTGTTCACCCTCGTACTTTCCCCAGAACTCAGGATTAGAGATTTCTTCTCGCCCCAAACGGACGACTGTGATGTGAGCGGGATACATCTGTGGTCTGACGAAATTAGCTTTGGGAATCATATTCCTGTAGAAATCACACATGCCTTGATCTACATCAAGAACAGCCCAATTATCGCCTGCGTACCGCAGCGTGCCTGTGCAAGAGAATGTTTCAGATTGTGCAGCTTTATACCAATTCATAGTTAAATATTATAGGTATGAATGGGTATTTCCTTTAAACTATTCAATTAAATGATATTTGTAATTGGGTTCTGCCCAGTTGACCCAGATTTTGACTTTTAAATTATCAACAAAATACTTCATCTCTTTTTCGGGGAGTAGTAGCTATCTCGTCTCCATTTGTCCACTTGCCGATATCTCTGTTCGACGAAAGCTGATCATAGCCACCCTAATTCTCTGAAGAACTTAAAACCTAAGTGGAATACAGAGCATATGCGTAAAATGGCTTACAAATCAGCTGATAAACGTAGAGCTAATAAAGAAGCCAAAGAGAAAATGAAAGAAACTGTAGCAATCCTCAAAGGGTTATCAGATGGAGTTGTCGAAGACATGCCATCAGGATTAACCGTTATGCAACTTATGATGTTACGTGCAATACAAGACGGTGATCCCGTTGAAGCAGCTAAACTAGCCTCAACTATTGCCGAATATCAGCAACCAAAGCTACAAAGAACTGAAAACTTCAACGCTAACCTAGACTTTGGAGACCTATCCGATGAAGAACTAGAGCGTCAACTGGCTATACTAAATGGTAAGCCTGAAAAAGAAATCAATCAAACGGAATAATACAATGAAAGTACTAATAGCTTGTGAGTATAGTGGTCGAGTACGAGATGCATTCACTAAAAAAGGTCATGATGCCACAAGCTGTGACCTATTACCAAGCGATTCAACAACAGGAAATCACTACCAAGGTGATGTGTTTGACTTAGACCTAAGTGAATTTGACCTAATGATTGCACACCCTCCCTGCACTTTCCTAACTAACGCAGGTGTATGTCATCTCCATAAAGACCCTAAACGCTGGCCGCAGCTATTTGACGGTGCTGAGTTCTTCAAGAAACTCCTTGATGCCCCAATACCCAAGATAGCAATAGAGAACCCTATTATGCATAAGTATGCAAAAAGACTTATAGGTGACACAAAACAATCACAAGTGGTACAACCTTGGATGTTTGGTCATACTGAGCAAAAAGCCACATGTTTATGGTTAAAAGGGCTACCCTTACTAACTGAAACAGATAATGTCAAAGAAGAAATGATGAAACTCCCTAAGAAAGAACGAGAACGTCTCCACTACTTACCTCCGAGTAAAGATAGATGGAAAATACGAAGTACAACCTACCAAGGTATCGCTGATGCTATGGCTGACCAATGGGGTAACTGAACTAAGATGAAAGAATTACTAATATGGGCTCTGATTTTATCAGGTGGAGTCATATGTTGGGGTGGACTATTTATTGGGTTATATTTGAAGTACGGAGTTTAGAATGGCAGACATTAAAGTAGATTACATTGACCACATGGGTAATGACCTAACAGTAGTTAATGCATATTTTAAAGGGTGTAAATTACATCTGTGCCATCGTCCAAGATTATGATAGTCTTCTAGCTCATTTACAGCAGAATAAATCATTCCTGATGCTCCGGGTGGATATTTCATCCAATTGTCTCTGTCTTGCTGTGTAGATTTTCCACATTCTGAACATTTCATCTGTTCATATTCTTGCAATTTTTTCATGTATCCGGCCATGATTACTCCGCAAAAACTGTGTTATCACAAAATTCTTCTATTCCGCTATCCATTAAATCAAATCTTTTGGCACATTCTTTCTTGTGTCTTTTAATATCTTTTAACATGCAGTTTTTCATATTTCTCAACGTGATTTGACGCTTTACTGGTTTCAGATTTTCAATAAACTTTTTATCCAAATATAAAAAACTTTCAAATTCCCTTTTTCCCAAATTCCAATATATCCATTTTTCGCAAACCAAATCATCTGTTCCGCTTTTGTAATGATATTCTTGTATATCAAAAATGAATATAATTCCCACGCCACCACTTTTTGGCTGGGCCATGTAAAACTTATTTAATTCAATATCTATGGGGTTCATAATTATTTCTCCTTTTTTGCCTGCCAAGCACGTAGTTGCTGAACTACGTCGTCTTGTATCTCTTTAGATTGGTCCTGAATGCTCATTTTCGTAACAAGATGCCAGCTTTCTGTTTTCTCTATCAATGCCCTTAATTCACCGTCTAGTTTATTTTTGACAGATGAGTGAAGCTTATCATAGCGTTTTTTTTCTTCCTCTGGATCAATCGTATGATATGTAATACTCATATATTATTTTCCTCCTTGTACTTGGCCCAAGTCTTTTCCCAGTTCTCTTTAGTATTTTCTGGGCTTGTCCAGTCAAAATACTCAAAACCATTGTCCGCTACGCTAATATCGTGATCGTAAATCACAGTAGAAAATACGTCATCTTCACTAATGTTCTTTCTTTTGGCATAATCTTCTTTTAAAATCTTAAACTCCAGTTCTGCAACTTTCTTTTTAATATCCGGCAAATTTGGTCCATCTGTACAATTTGGTCCAAAAACCTCTCCTAAATATGGATCGTAATCCAGTTCTACAATCTTTTCAGAGGCCCAAGGTTCTCTGTTTACCTTTCCCCAAACTTCTATAGCATATCTTCTCATTTAATAAACCCTCTCGTATTCTCTGTTAAATTTACGCCTGTCTAGCTCATCTTCTATAGCTCTTTTACGAGAGCCGGGTCCGGACAACTGATAAGTTGTCATGTCAAATTCGCTATCTTTCCACTTGACATTCCATGCTGCAATCTCATCATTAATATCTTTAAGACCTCTTTCTATCTCAGATATTGTCCATTCTTTCATAGGCATAATTAATTATATCGGTCGATAATAGAATATGTGTCAAGGTGCAAGCTTAACAAAAGAAGATTTAATAGATTACCATAAATTTATTAAAAAATTTAGTCATGATCCCAAATATGGTGAAATTGAAAGCTTTCGCATATCACCTTGGAACTGCATAGGTTTAAAAGATAATCTATTTGATAAACCGCAATTCCCATCTGGAGTATTAGTGTCTCCAAACAGGATTAACGCGAAAACGAGAAGCACAGGGGATTCTGCTCAAATAACATGCAGAAACGATGATGAGATGATAAGGTGTGCATTAACATTGCATCAAATGTTAAATAAAGCAAAGGCTCAATCCCTTCTCTCTTTCGACCATTGGACAGCTAACGCGTCCGAACTAATTAATAAACATTACTATAATGATTTTGTTTTAAATATAAACAGAATATACGAAAGAGATTACAATTCATAAATTCTCTCATATTCCCTAAGTGGTGATATTTTTGCTGCCCTGCACTCTGCCGTTGGAAGCATAATTGGCTTACCATCAAATCCATCACCATTCGGATTAACATACCAATTCTGGTTATATACGTGACGATCATTTCCGAATATTTTTAAGCCAATCATCTTACGGTTTTTATCCCATGTCCATACTACCTGTGCCATCTTCTGATCACGACATAAATACACAAAATCATTATTTTCCAATAAAGGAACCCAAAGAAAGTTGGGATTTTCTAAAACTGGAATCTGATATATCTGAATAAGGCATGATTTGTTATCCACTTACTAAAATCTGGACATCATCCTATTAATTGATCTGGTAATATCTTCTGTTTCATCATATACTTTACTATGATCCATTGGTATTACAACCATTTTTTCTGCTGAGAAAATTATAGACATTTCGTAAGGATTGTCATAAAACCTAATAACGTTCATATATGACTTCTTCTTGATCCGAAGGGCAAAATCAACATAATCTTTTTTAACATATTTTTCAATGTGCAATTCTACAACCTTATTAGATAGTTTTGCTGGCTTTATTTCGTGCTCCTTGCGTTTGGATATTGCTTTCGCGTCTTTATCAATCCTAAAAACAGGCAACAGATTCCATCTGCTAAGATTAGATTTTTCTGCTACCAATGGATTGTGATAGACCCCTAAACCTTCCCCAGCGTCCCATCTAAACGTTTCTGAATAATTGCACCATAAATCATTAATTAAACAACCATCTACTTTTAACTTGTCTGTATCTTTGTCGAGAAATGGACATATGCCAAAAAAAGCAGGTAAAGATACTACAAGACCCGATTTTACGAATTCTCTTCTATTCATTAGAATATCCTTTATAGCTATATTATAGTATTAGCACAAACTTTATTCTTTATCAAGAAAATAGACTCCACATCTTAACCTGCTCTATTGTTGGCACAAAGCCCACGTCAGCTATAATATGTATTTCTGCTGCCCTTGCAGCATCGTCTCCCCACTTATTTCTTACTTCTTCAACTCCACCGACATGGTGCCTGAAATCTCTATGACTTGGGCCAAATTGTGGAAATAGCTCATCAAGCCATTTGTGGACATATCCAAAATCTTCTCCAAGTTCTCTTATACAGTCTTGACAATGAACTTCATAACTGGGCATAGTTAATTATCGGTATAAAAAGGTGCCCCGAAAATCTACAGTTCAATTTCCCATTTCTTCTTGCCACAGTCCCATATTCTATACAATCCCCTCTCAATACACCATTCTCTCTCCGTCATTCCATCAGGACATCCTGTTTTCTTTTTCTGTTGAGATTGTTTAGAAACATACTTTTGATTCTTGACATCGTAATAAAAATAATCAGGGCCATATTCTTTAACTAATTCAAACCCCAATTGCTCATATACACCACCTTTGGCCCAAGAGTTATCTGACCAAGAAACAATTTTACTGTACCCATTGTCCTCAGCCCACTTCTTAAACTGCTTAAACAACTTGGAAGCACCACCCTGAACAGTTACATCTTCCTTAAAACATAATCTATTCAAAACAGCTACATTCTCATTTCCCTGCCTATGGTGTTCAGATAGAGTCATACTACCAACCAATTCACCCTCGTATTCAAGATTAAACCATTGCTTGGTCCTGATTCCATACCCCTGAATGTGGTAGTCATTCATGAACCGCCTTTGCTCTGTGTTGGTAATTTTGCATTTTCTTGCCGGAATTTTTCTGGAATTAGCCCCTAAAGAGGATTTAATAAATCCCATTATTTGTTTCTCTCTTTCTTGCCATGTATGCTCAAATATATGAAACAAATGAATATCTTGTTCTTTGCATTTCTTGTATTTGTCGTGGTGCTTGCTTCTGGCTCTTTTCGAATCTAATACACATTCTGAATGCCAATAACTTCCATTGTATTCAATGGCAAAATTTCTGTCAGGTACATAAATATCAAGTTCTAAAGGCGAAATAATTTTTCTTGTATCTCGTTGAACGTTGACACCTAACTTGGCTATAATGTCAGCGATGCCATTTTGAGTTTGAGTTTTAGGAAAAGAATATAATGCCTGAAATTTGTCCTTAAATTCATCCTTAGACATGGTTGATGCAACAGTTTGATAAGATAAATTAAAACTATCACAAACTTCTTTCAAAGAAAGACCTTGTTGCAGCAAAATCCAAAAAGCATCTAATCTAAGTGTATTTATCACATCAAATTTACCTGACAAGTCATTTTTAACATTATTTTTAAATGTGTCAGAAGCTTGGTCTTTAAATGGCTTATGATGGCTCATGTTTGACACTCCATATCTATCCAATAGGGTGTTTCTTACAGCCTGCTTAATAGTATCAGATTTTAATGGATGTTCTACGCCGTATTTTTCAATACTTGTTTGCTTTATTTTTTCTTTAATTTCTTCTGACTGGAACACATTCTCAACTCCATATCTGTCCATATTGGTTTTTTTAACTCTTTCTTGATGAGATTTGGATTTTTTAACATCAGAAATCTTTTTGGCCACCTCTTTGTTCTGAGAGGCATATTTAGAGCCATATTTTTCTTCTATTTTACTTAAGGCATATGCTCGCTTCTTGGGGTCTTTGAAGGGGGAAAGTTGAGATTGCTCTTTTATTTTGCACTCTTTATGACATGCAGAACCAGATTTGTTGAAAAAGCCTTTACGAATTTTGTGTTCTTCGCCACAAAATCTGCATGTTGCCATTACAAACTTGGCAGATGATTTTCCTAAAGAATCTGGATCATATCCATATTCTTCAACTGTTCTTTCTTTTAAAATAACTGATTTAAAGTTGTGAATTTTTCTTTCAGACATAATATCTCCTGTACTATTATAGTATCGGAATATCATATACGAGGAGATAAATAATAAAAAGAGGGCCGAAAGGCCCTCTTTTTTGTTTTTATTGTCTACTTAAGTTTATTAAGTAGAGGCAGTTACGTCAATTTTCGAAATTGCATAATCATTGACGACTACGATTCCGATTTCTTCGTAAATTACCCAGCCCAATCTCAATTTCTTGGGATCGTCTGCTGGAAGCACAGTAATATCCTGACGAATTGGGAAGGCACCAACGGTGTCTGGCGAAGCCACGACAAGAACGGTGTTGCTATCCATACGGCTGGATACGTGAATATCAGCGGTCCACAAGTGGCCGTAAAGACCGGTTGTGATGATTTCTCTTTGAGTTGCCTCGTCGTAGAAATCTTTACCGAAGATACGAATGCTTGCGAACTGGTTAGCATGAAGAACGATCTTCGTTGCAACTAGGTCATGCTGTTCGATCAAGCGGAAAGCTGTATTCAAACTGTTAATTGTAAGTGTACCAACGTTGGTAACGACTTGGTCGCCACGGTTGTCGGCTGCTGCCATCAAAGCGTTGAAAATGTTGGTGTCTTCTTCTTTCTGAATAGCTTCTTTAGCCTTGATCTGGGCTCTGTCTACAATGTAGAATCTACGAGCTTTGATTTCGGACAATCTCACGGTTGGGTGAGCAGCGATTTCGAAAGTAGGGACCAAGATTTCTTCGCCTTCCTGAATCTGATCAGGAACGGCACCACGACGAGAGATAACGTGTGCTACGGAAGCAACGTCACGCTCGTATCTAGCAAGAGCACCTTGAGGAAGCTCGTCAACCATAAGTAACTTACGGCCAACTGCTTGATATTCAAGGCTACGACGGATAGGCTCAACCATTGCTTGTGCAAGAGCTACACGGCCTTCATCGGTTTCAAGAGCTTGAGCAATTACTTGCTCTTTTTCTGTATCTGATAATCCAGATTTTGTATAAGCCATTTTCTTTCTCCTTAGTCTTTTAAGTGCTCTCTAGGAAAGCCTTAAAATGATTTGGTTTATTACTCTATTAAAGAGTGTGCAATACAAGTTCGATGTAATTACCCAATGACAACGAGCCATCTGGGGTGTCTGTTCCGGGAACGCCGGAAGGCTGAGCGGCAGGCTGAGCTACGCATACACATGGATCGTTGGTCGAGTCGGCGTTACCACCATCGTCGGCCCAAAGACCACTAGCACCTACAACACCAACGCTACCACCGATCACATAAGTGTCAGTCGTGTCATATTGGTCAGTAAGGAAGCGGCCACCACCGGTATATACGGTCAATTTACCACTGGCAAGTGTTTCATTGAAGAAATCACTTACGCGATTTTCTGTCGAACGGGTTTTGGCTGAGTCATCTGGACGATGAGAACCGATTACCAAATCAGCAGCATAGGGAGTACCAGCAGTTGTGCTTGACTGAGTGTCACCAGCAATACCAAAAATCAATTGGCTACCGGCGGTTAGGCGGCTAACGAAAACGTTAGTGCCAGACTCAACCAAACGGACTGCCATACCCATAATGGTGTCATTTGTAAAATCGGGGTCTACATTGTACATGTCAGCTACTACGTGTTGAACGGGAATTAAAGCCATTTTATATTTCTCCTGTTAATTACCTGTTTTTATCTACCATACTTTTTGTACAAGTCGGCGTGAGTTTCTTGTGCTTCTTTAACCTGTCGGTCCAATCCGAACAAGCCCTGAAGCTTAGCGGACAATTCGCTCTGTGCATTTCTAGTTTTGTCTTGATCGACTACCACGGGAGCACCTTCTAACCCGTCTGCCGGGGCATTCAAACCTTTACTTGGAGTAAGGTATGCCTTCTCCAATTCGTTTAAGGCGGCTTCACTGTACTGAGAGAACTCTGCGATTTTTGAGGAAAGTTCGTCAGGATTGATTTTATCCATCTTGACTAACAAGCCTGCAAGTTTTACTGCTCTCTCTGCCGTCTTGGTTTGGTCACTACTACTAGCAGTGGCACCGAGATTAGCTGTATAACCGGTCATCGTATCATCTTTTTCAGGTTTAAGAACCTCATGATCCTTTTCACCCTTGATACGATCATCTGCGGTTGGAATTTCTGGTGTATCAGTGGTCTTTGGCTTGTCGCCAATAGACTCTTCCTCGTGTCCTATCATATTTTCATTTCCAGAACCTTCGGGGATACCTGCGGGAACCATTTCGGCAGCAGGAACGTCACCAATACTTTCATGTTCATTTCCGATAAAGCTTTCTTTTCCGGCTGTGCCTTCACCAACGTCAGGATCATCCTGTGCTGGTTTGCGATTCACTTTATCAGCTTCTTTATTCATATTTTTCAAGATATTATCTGCCAAGGCAGTAATTCTTTCTTTAGTTGTAGATGCATGTGTGTTAGCAACTGAAGCACCTTGTCCACCGTCGCCACCAGTGGCTACGCTAGAGTCTTCAGAACCTAAATCACTTCCAGCTTCGTCGCCCATAACGGCATTGCCAGTATGAACGTCTACATTTTCAAACTGCTGTAAATCTGCTGGCTCCTGAGACATTGTTGCTTTTCCGGAGTGACCCTTTGGATCATCAGCGGTAAAACTGTCTTCGTCACCGATTGCAGAATTGCCGCTTGGATTTGCATCCTTGCGAGCAGCTACATCCTGTGCTGGCTCAAATGTCAATTTATCAGCTTGTTTATTAACAACGTCCATAACTCCTGACAGATCAAGGTTGATCTCGCCATGAGAGCTAATGTGTCCGGGTTTCATAAATGTTGATTCCATT
>Ga0098047_10000148_pt1 | contig 27547 bp, 24 predicted proteins | sample 12_taG_FD_92585 | JGI IMG/M metagenome (GOLD analysis project Ga0098047, IMG submission 92585) | Marine viral communities from the Subarctic Pacific Ocean - 12_ETSP_OMZ_AT15267 metaG | ecosystem: Environmental > Aquatic > Marine > Oceanic | place: Subarctic Pacific Ocean | collected 2015-01-16 | reverse complement strand
TAAAGAAGGTACATCAACCAGGTATGCAGGTATTGAAGACAACTGTTTAACTGCACTGACAGCATTGGTGAACATGGCTCCCCTGTTAAAATTAATTCTAAGCATATCCATTAAAGCAATAGAATTAGATTTATCAATTCCACCCCTGGCCAGGTCATCTATATATTTATTTATGGCCCTCCTAATATCTTTATCATGGTAATCACTAATAGCATTTGAGATACCTTCATGCAAAAATACAGACTTCAACTCCCTAACCAGATCTGTGTAGGCAATAAAATGTTCCATCTGTGTAACATGAGTATTTAAAATAGTATTACCGGAAACAAATTCAAGTTCCTTTGTATTGGATACCCTGCCTTTTAGGGACCCGTTTTGTGCAGATGCATAAGTTGTATTTCCCTGTTGAATTGTAGCATCACCCTGGTCTGCTCTGGCTCCGGCCCTTCTGGCTATCGGGGTATAAAACTCATTAAATGGGAGGTTAACAAAAAACCTCTTACTGAATGTCTTATTTACACGGCTATAATACCAGGGATAAAACTCTTCCAACTGCCACCTGGCAAACTCCATAACCTCATCCGGCAACTGTTCTTCAATTTCAGTCATTGTATCTTCATCCCACCCCATCTTTTCAAATGTAGGTGCAAGGGTTGGATCCTGCCACTCCATCCACTTCTTATAAGCCTCGGAATGGGACAGTTTTAAGGTAAACTCTACATCATTTTCATCCTTAACAGTGATCTCAACCCAATCAGTCTCCATCTTATCAACTTCTTTTTTTAACTTGCTACCTTTTAGATTATATATATTCTGTAACTTTTCAGTGACCATCTTACTTACTTCAGTAATACCATTGTACTCATTTAACCTGGCCTGCCGAATCATGGGCATAAAATAATGGTTTATATATGACTGTAATTTTTTAGATCCTTTATCCAGGCCAGACAACCTATCAAATAGATATTCTAATGATGAATTAATATTATTAAACTCTGATATGAATTGTCTAAGACCAATACCAACTCTTAATAATTTCTTTCTCTTGATCTTTTTATCTTTACCTTCAGATCTGGCCTGTGACACTGAGAGTTCACCCTTCCCACCGGTAACCACTTTCATAATTTCCTGCCGGACCTCAGACATCCTCTCAGCATAGGCCTCTTGCATTTCTACCACACCTAAACGGCCATTCTCAATTAAATCTTTTAGTTGTTCATTAGCAATCTCAATCTCATGGGACCTCTTATTTTTGATGGCTCCGTAGGTCATTAATAGATTTATGGAATGTTCCTGGGACTCTATAGGCTCTCCACTGTCAGATGAATCTATTGCTGTCATTATCTCATCTATTTTCTCATCCACCTCTTCCTGCTTTAAATTTGTATAAGTCTTTAACTCATCCACCACTGCCTGGACCGTAGCCCCAAGTTTACCCTTTGGAATCCCGGAGATCTTCTTGACTTTTGTCTTTTTCTTGATTGTCTTTTTAAAGATTGCTAACTGAGCCTTCTTCTTAACATTCTCTGCTGTTGTATCAACTAATGCAAATGCTTTTCTTAAACTTTTAATATTCTTTGCATCCCGGACCTTATTCATTAGCCTGGTTACCTGCTGTTTCCCAAATGCTATATTTTTACCGGAAGGCAGAACTTCCTGGGCATATTTGGTAACCTTCTTTTTAAGACTATCTAACTGGTCTGCTGTTACCTGTCTGCCTTTTCTAATGCCCCTTAATAATAGATTGATCTCTTTATTGATCTTACCTTTTTTCTTGTCAGTCTGAGACTTGAGTTTTAAATACTCTTCCTCAATCCTCTGGGTTGCACTGACCTCTACATGGGTGTTTTTAATTACATCATAGAGATCTTTAACATGGATTAGCATTTCCTGGTCATAACCAAGTAGATCCAGGTGATCAATAAACTGTTTCTTGGTCAACCTCTTGTTATTACTTTTCTGTTCCTTGTAGATCCTGGCCAGTGGATCTATTATATCAGACTTGGGATTTGTACCTAACCTGTAAGAGATCCTGGGATCATGTGGATTAAAGGTGCCTTTGTTGAATATGGATTTAACCTGGGTAGGTTCAAAGACTTGGTAGATATTATGCATTTCATCAATTATACCATCATAACCTTCTGACTTTAATTGGTTAACTACTTCAAGGCTAACACCCCTATTATAAATTAGTTTATCAAACTCAGTTGCATTTTTACGGCCTTCTTTGGTGTTTAGATTTTGTATATAATAAGGGTTTTGAACACTTAAATAAACTGGATATATTTGTGGTCCCTCTTCAACTATCCGATTTTTATGGTCCCATATTGTATATAAATCTGCCATATCAGGATCATCGGTAAAATAAAATGTACCATTATCAGGACCAAGGTTACCCCCTTTCTCAGGAAACTTAAACTCACCAAAGGTCTTACCTGTACCATGATACATCACCAATGGTTTTCCACCCTCACCCTTTACTTTAGATCCCTTAAACCATTTCTTGAAGGTGTCTGATTGGACCACCTCTTCTGTGGATGACATCTTTGATAACCTGAATGACGGCATCCCCTTTAGTGCTGATTCTTTCATGGTCCCAGGGATCTTTATGGAGGGTTGGAGTGCTTTTCTTCTCGTGGGCCGAGATAAATCGGGGGAAGTATCTTCTAAGTAAGCATCATAACCATCATTTATAGCCCTTGCCAAAAACCCCTCTGCATCAGATAGGCTGTTAAATGATTCATCAATCCTTTCAATATCACCGACAGGTTCCGAGGTTACCCTAAACCTATTAGGACCTGTTTCATCTATTTGTAAACCTATGTCAATATCCACATGGTCCACCTTAACATGATGGCCCTTACCCATCTTATTCATTATACTAACCATGGCCCTATCATAGATCAACTTTAACCCTGTGCCACCTATGGTTAGATCTTCACCTGTAAAATGTCCGGACCTCTTTTTGGACTTCTTGATTACAGTGGCCATCCTCTTGCCCACCAATCCTTCCAGGGTTACTGTTTGACCATTTATAACAGACTCACCTTCCAGTGGTATATTCTCATTAAATATACTTTTCTTATTCTTAATGCCATTGATTTTTACTTCATGGTCAGTTGTTTTCTGCCACTGAATAGTATCCACCTGCATTCTTATTGCATCTTCCCATCTACCTACCTGTTGTGATGCTGTTGTCCAGGCTATTCTGTCAAAGTTATTCTCACTGGCATATCTGAGCATTCTCTTGGCCACTAACTCAACCCAACCTTTATCCTTGTATGGAGCATCAGGGACCTTTCCCCAGGTAACAATTATGGCTCTCCTTTCTCTTCCTGCCTGTTTCTTTTCCTTTTTAAGGTCTGCCCTTCTTTTCTTTAATTTTGCAATTTTATTGAAGTTTTCAATGGTTTGATCACCTATCTCTGCCATTGTATATTTTGATAGAATGGTTTCTAATTCTTTTATCTTTGAGGATAAATGTTTCTCTCTATCCAAAAGTTCTCTAACCTCTTTCCTTTCATTATCTGGAATATCTCTTTTGTACCCCTGCTCCCTGCCTTTTGAGTGCCAATCTGATTGGAATTCCTCAAGAAATAAGATCTTCTCTCCAGTTGGTGAGATCCTGGTGTTGAATCTTATGTGGGCCATAATATTCTCTTCAGTATATTTATGAGCATCTGGTACTATAAAAGGTTCCCTGGCCTTACCTTCTTTTGCCTCTAATTCTTTTATAAATGATTTAGCCTCTTCTAATGTTTTAAAACTACCCCTGAGAGTTCCCATACCAGTTTCAGGATCGGGAACTGAATCATCAAAAACATCAACACCATCTTCATCTGCATTTTCACCATAAGAGTAGTGCCAAGTGAATTTTTTTCCTTTATCTGGATAAATTAACAACAGTTCCCGGTAGCCTTCACTTTCTCCTGGTAGTTGGTATAGTGCGTGTTGAGGTGACTCACTTGACTGCATACCCATTAATGCTACTGCTTTATCCATATCCTGTATGTTTCTGTCCATAAGTGATACCGATCTATATCCCTTCCAATCTGGATCCCATTTTATTTTTTCAAGACTATAATTACCATAATCTTCATCCGTATATAATAGAAATGTAGAATTCTCTTTATCTTTGAGTTTATATATTTCAAATGAGTGATAAATACCATCATCAAGAAATTCCATGAATTCCTCATCTAATAATATTTCTCCCTCTTGATCTGTAAACTGGTCTACTAATTCCTGCTCACTATAAGATGTTACATCTGCCTCTACTGATCCACCACCCTTGAACACATCCTCAACCTCAATTTTATTAGCATTGATATAGTCTAAGAGTTCCTGTTTGGTGACTCTCTTTTTACCCTTAGTTAGGGAACTTATATCAAGCCACTCTATCTCTTCTGGTTTTACTTGGTTATTTCTGAGCCAGTTTTCAACTGACATCCCCACCATGGTTGGGGGGAATTTTGACTCTACGGTCTTCTCTGCCCTGGAATACCAGGTGGGACCTAATCGGTAGGACGGTTCTACCTGTACTTTTTCAGGTAGTTTTCCTTTACTTTCTTTCTTGCTTTTAGACTTTTTGCCTGGAGCAGTTTCCACAGGTAACTGTCCTTGAGGGTCTTTGCTATAGCCTTTTTGTGTTGCTCTTTCATTTGCACTCCTACTGTAATTTACACCTTCAAGATAGTTAATATCATTATCTTTATAATATAACTTTTCAGCATACCAGACAAGTGCCTGTACTTGGGATATACTAAAATCCTTTCCCGTTTCTTTATTAAAAATATCTCTAAGTTGATTTAACTCTTCAATAATAAGATTTCTTTCTGGATCATTTTTTGGTGATTCTATTTCTACTAAATCTTTAAACTTAGTACCCATTATCCTGTTATGCCATCTGGATATCCAAGAGTCAACCACAGGAATATCAGTTTTATTCCAAAAAGTTAAACCAAAAGGACCGACTTTAGGACCAAAGGTCATCATACCACGGTATCTTTGAGTATTTAAGGTACCTTTCTGATTACCTTTTGCACCGGCTTTTCTGTGGATCCTGTTTAACTCTTTACCAAAATGTTTTTTTGTCAACCAATCTTCAGCACCATATATTCCAAACTCATCTATAAGAACCTGTAATTTATTTACAGATAATCCCATATTTCCAGGTCTTTTGGCACCCAAAGGTTTTTCTCTGCCTTTAATTTTTACCACTAACTGTTTAATAGGAACTTCACCAGTAGTCATCCCCTCATATATGGGCAGTCTGCCGAGCCTTTTATACTCATTCATAATATCAATTGTATCATTATATTGCACAGGCACCTTCTGACCACTGGATGTAATAGCAATTAAAGCAGTAAATATTATTTGATGTTCTTTAACTAAGTCATTTTCTTGTGAGGCAATATCTATAGTCTTAATAAAATCATCACCATACCAACTTAATGATTCTTCAAATTGCTCAAGTCTATTCTTCTTCATATCTAACAAACGGGGAAGAGTATCTTTTATTATTCTTTTAACTCTAACTTTTATCTGGCTTTTTGTTAAAGTTTCAGTCTTCCCTGGAGATCTTAAAGCAGGTTTTGTCCTGAGTTTTTCTAATCCTTTTTCTATTGATAGCCTGTAAGAACTGTGAAACTGTTGTGTTATGGAAGGACCTTTTCCACCACGAAAATAATTAAGAATATCCCGTTTTATTGTTTCATAGGGAGTCCCTTTATCATATTCACTGTAGAATCTTTCATCATATCGGGCACCCATAGTTTCGGCTTCTACTTGTATATATTCCGGGTTAACAAGTCCGGCATCATTTATTACCATTTCTCTTATCTGTGCCCATTGTGCATTCTCTGGGATTCCCATAAAATTAAATGCATTAGACTCAGGCATCCACCGTATGGCACCACTATCTATAAATTCATTCATACCTACATCATCCCACTTAGGATCACCACCTACACCCTCTGTATCATCACCAACACGGTTAATCTCCCGGTGATCATAATTTCTCATCCCTGAACTACCACCTTCATTCTTTCCTGAGAAATCAAGCATGGTCCCATCATTTAATATATAACCTGCCTCCCTGGGATCTTCAGTGGTCCCAAAAATATCTTTTGCAAGTTCTTGGACCTCATTGGATTCTCCTACAGACAATTTTCTTTTTTGCTCACCTCTTGGAATTTTAGCCATATCCTCGGCTTTCATTCCTTCTGGATATTGATATTTCTCTGTTAAACGGTAACTTGGACCTTTTTTCTTTTTGGTCTTTACCTTTTTAGCATAGGCCTCACTGGCCTCAGTAACCTTTTTAGATATGGCCTCCGGTGTGGTTGCCTCTTCCAGGGCCTGGATCAGATCCTCTGATACATTGCCTGCCTTTATTTCTCTTCGGAGCCTGTGGGCCTGTCTGAGGATGACTCTGGCATATTCTGCAAATCTATCAAGAATCTTCCGTAGTTGGGTCCCTGCTTTCTGAGGGAGTTTATTGTGCATCGCATACTCAACTGCTCTGTCCGAGAACCATTCAAGGTCCGACTGCTGTTGTTCCTGCTCTCCTGGTTTTTCCCAGGTGCCTTTCTCTCCTTCTTCTGTGGGGAGCCTATATCTTTTATCATCATATTTATTCCTCCATTCTGATATCTTACTTTCAAAATTTGGATCTATTTCAGCCATGGCCTTATAATATTTCTCAGCCTCTTCTTCAACTACTGTCACTGGCTCTTGACCGGCAAATATTCTACTGACTGCCTTTCTTACTTTACCTGTGAACTCTGCAACAGTTTTACCATGTACTGTTACACCGGCAGGATCTGATTCATCACCTAAACCGGCATCAATCATCTTCTGCCTGGCCTGCTCTATAGTCAGTACACCTTCATCAACCTCATCCATAAGTGTTTGGAAAAACGGGAGATCCTTGATCTGGTTCAGTGGGTTATCCTTATCCTGGTAATACTTGATAAGGTCTTTCTTTGCTTTAGTTGCTACCGGGTCCTTCATTTCCTTTAATTTCCCGATACTCCTTTTTTTCATCTGTCTCTGGATTATGGTATCTTTTTCAACCTTATAACCACCCTCTACCAGATCCTCTTCAATGCCCATTTCCATTTGTTCTTCTTTGGATAGGGTTGAAACAAAGTCTTTAAATTCCTGGTCTGTGACATCTTCCAGTTGCACCTCACCTTCAGGATCCATTGCAGATAATACTTTTTCACGGACCCCTTTCCTGTACTCTATAGCCTCCCCAAGTTCTTCCCTTTGTTTATTCTGTTTATTAATGGCCATAGCACTTGGTTTTGTTATAGTGTAACCTGCTCCTGCTCCTACAATATAACTATCTATGGCTCCCTGGAATAGATCCCTATTAGGGTCCTCACCTGTTAATTGTGCATTTAGATTTTGCATAACAGTTGTAGAGAACTCTTCCAACCCCTCCTGGTTAGCACTCTTTAAGGCAATAAACCTGTTTGTACGGTTTTTGAATACTTCAAAGATTGTCTTCTTTAATATCTTTTCACCCTCTTCCTTACCCACCTGTTTGTAGAGATCTTTTGAAAGTTGTCTCAATGTACGGCCTATTCCGGCAGATCCCATTTGCTCAAACACACCTTCAGCCATACCATCTACAAGTGCATTCATAACTTTTACATTAAAATCCATTGACGGTTGTTCTTCCATAAGTGTACCTAATTTTTCACCACCAGATACTACAGTAACAGTAGGTACCATTAGTTTTGCAGGAACACCATACATACCACCTGCAATCAGTGAGGCTGTATATGGAATGGACCCGACAATCCCCTGGGCCGTTAAACCTAATGCCGAATCCAGTTTACCTTCTTTTATATAATCAACAATTTGTTTATCATACCGATTATTCACCTCCCGGTATTCACCAGAAAGGTCTTTGTAATATTTTGCTACAGGATTATTGGTAAGATATTCAGCCGTTGCAGAGTTATCTAAAAACTCAAGTCCTGGAAGTTTTGCCAGATAATTTTGTGGAATAGATACAAAACTATATATAAACCCTGGGAAACTTGCCATCCCCTGGCCAAGTCTTGCTGAACCTTCTGCAAGGGAATACCAAAGTCCTTCATAAAACCCTGCCTTTTCCGGATCATCCTTGGTGAGTTGTGTACTATAAGTATTGTTTAAAACTTTTTTCCGTATCCCAGGATCTTCATCCTTAACAGAATTCTCAGTAGATTGGAATTGTTTTAATGTGGCATGGGGATCATCAGAGTTTATAAGTGTATGATGTCTTAGTTTTGCCCTCGCCAGATCCTTTTTGGACTCATCCAGTATTAGATCCAGTTTGTTCTTTGGTTTCTCCTGGGGACCCGTAAATCCATACTTTCGGGCCGATTCAAAAAAATCAGTCATTAGAACTTAATATTTTGTGATGCTAAATACTGTTTTCCTTTTTTACCATGTTGACCCACAAACTTAATAAGTGCTTTTTTAGTGGCCATTCTATTAGCAATGTCTCCACTACCTGGAGCCTCTTTTTGCATCTTATCTAATTCTTCTTCAAATATGGAATTTAGATGTTCCTTCATTTCTGATTCAGTATTATCATACATCTTTCGGACTTCCGGAGTAGTCATTCCGAGATCCATAGCATCCTGTGCAACACCCATAGAGTCTACATATGCAGAATAGGCCTCTCTTGCTTTTTCTGCCCCAGGCCCTGGTCTATCAAGCACAACTCTTTCTTTAAAAAATTCACCATCCTGTTCCTTATCAACAGTTGACAAATCCCATCCTTCTCCAAAATAATTACTTGCATCCTTTAAATATCTGTCAAAATCCCCTTTAGGACTTGATTCTCTCTTTGCCTTCTTTAATTTAATATCTGCCTGGATCTCTTCTGTTTCTCTTTTCTTTTTTTTCTTTTTTATCCCTTCTTCACTGGCCTCATATTTTATTTTATCAGCCTTAGTTTTTTCCTCTGTTTTTTTCAATTGCCTTTTTTCAACCCTGGCTGTATCATACGGCATTGTATATAACTCTGAAAGTTTTAATGGCTCAAATTTATATTGTTTTTTCTTTTTTATTTTGCCCATAATATACTCCTACTCTTGAAATAACCATGGATATATTTGTTGTAACAATGGTAGTATTTTTGCCCTTTCTTTATCATCCATACCTTGTATGTATTCCGTTACAGTTGCTTTTATTTTTTCCTGCTCTGCCATCGTGGGTTGTCCTCCTGGTCCATAGCCAATCTTTTTCCCTTGATACATAACCTTCTGTGGATCATAGCCTTCTTGTGCCATTTTAAGGTATTGGGCTTTCATATCGGCTGATCCGTCCGCCTTACTGCCTAAATAACTTGTACCCATACCTACCAAGTCATTTAATAATTGCATCTTTGTATCTCTTTTCCTTTTTGCATCAGCATCTGACCCTTCTGCTAAAGCACCTTTTGCTTTATGTTTAACATCCTCTTCTGATTGATAAATATCTTTGGCATAATCTGTTAGAGTTCGGTTCACATCTGATTGGGCATCCATATACCCCTTTTGAGTTGCAATAGAATCGGGTCCCATCCCAGATGCTATCTGCATACCCTGGACATCAGATAAATTCCTCTGGGACAGTTCACCTGCTGTGGCCCCTGAACGGTTAATAAGATTGGCCTCCTGGCCAGGTGTCATTGCTCCATGCTCTGACATAAACTGCATTCTTCTGCCAACTGCCGTATCACCATAATCTTTTTGTGTTAAACCTCCTAATGCTTTTACACCGGCTCCTACACCCTGGGCTATTAAATACATTGTCATTGGGTCCATAATTATTCTCCTAATTCTATTTGGAGTCTCTCAAGTGAAAAATCATCTTCACTTGCTCTTGTCTCCAGTTCTATTTGAATTTTTTTTGCATACCTTTTTACCGCGAATTCACTAAGTTTTGAAGTGCCACTACCATGTGGTATATCACTCTTAACAAATTTAGTCACATCATCAAGAATTATCGTGGCCGACAGAGGATCTTCCCCTGTAAACTGTGCCATCATATATCTGATTAATTTTTTCTGGTGAAGGTCAAGCACAAATCTCTTGCTTTTCCATTTTAACCCTGTTGCACCAGGCTCATTAAACCCGTTTATTGAATTATCAATAGTATCATATATAACTGGCACCCCCTGATAATCAGATGCTATGATACCCATTTCTACATCTGTCTCCGGGTATGTATCTTCTTTTACTACTGTTAACCTTCTCCAGGATCCGTTAACAATACTATATGCCCACACCCTCTCCTCTATAACATCTTGTTGACCAAAAGTTGGTGTAGTTTCCTGCCATGTATATATAACCTCTGATTTCTTTGGATTATATGCACCTTTAACCTTAGTAAGATCATCACACCTTAAAAATTCATCCTCAATATCATGTGTTATTTTAGCCAACTCAGATGGGGTATCTGATGTAGATGCAACTGTATTGGCATCAATCTTATATATTCCATCAATGAAAACAAAATATACAGAATCCATAACCTCTACAATACCTTCTGGGGCTACATTACCTATATTCATTTTACTTTCTTTACGGGACCATCCTGCCGGATAAGACGGATCATTAATGGTTAATACAAATATAGCCTGTGGTTTAAAAACAATAAGCCTCCCAAATAGTTCTGCAAGCCCTGTAATCTCTCCACCCTCACGGTCTGACATTGAAATAACATTACTCACAGGCATCACATCAAAAGCATATAACGCTGAGTATGCTATCCAATCAGGATGGGCCTCTGCTTTTCCTTTTGGATCAAGAATTAAAGCCCCCATAAACAGCCTTCCTTTTATAATCTTAGCATATCGTGGGTTTATATCTATAGAAACTTCATTTTCATATGGATGCTCTCCTAACTGAATAGCACCGTCATCCACAATGGTAACTTCCCATTTTCCTGGTTCGTCAGTCTCTAAAATATTTTCAGTTGCCTGGATCTCAGAGTCACAGGTCCATGGGACACCACCTGTGTTACCACCTAACATAGTCATTGCAAACTGACCAATTTCATTATACTCACCAAGAAAATCAACCCTGAAAGCACCTCTTGCAGTATGATCTATTATATCATCATTATCAAGATCCGTATCCTTTGTTACCAAAGAGTATCCCAGTAATGGGATAATATCAACATCACCATTACTATCAAGCCATGGCTTTAAAGACAAATTGCCGTCATCATCTGGTGAAGGCATTACTCTTACATATCCTACAGAATTATTACCACAGGTGGCATTAGGTCCTTGTGCCCTCCGTTCCCATTCTCCACCATAGATCCTCCAAATCCACTTATATAATCTCCATTCAATTTGGAAATGATCATGGTTAAAATCATTATGTGATTCACATTTCCAATACCCAGAATTATAATCTATAGTGGTAAATATATGTGTTCCCTCAGTATGAACTAAAGGAATTGTATCCATATCCTGCTCAGAAAAATCCTCATTCCAACCCCTGGAAATATGAAGTGTATTATTTGAATCATTACCTTCTTCTACTACTCTAATCTCAATGGTGGATCCGACATACTCCATTGGGTTGGGAATGGTTTGATTATATCCCCTATCAAATGTAATGCTATTTGCGACCTCATCAAGTGATGTTATTTTATAATACTCCCAACTATGAGAGTCTGCCTCTGCTGTTGGAAGTCTAAAAACATCACCGTTTTCAAAATAGTCACCAACAACTCCACCCACACTAAAAGTAAGTGTGATACCAGTTAAGCCTTCATCTGTTGAATCCCACGCAGGGAGTGTGAATTCACCTACTGCCTGTGGACTAAGATAGTCCCCGATTCCTGTAACTTGAATAAACTCTTCACCTATACGCAAAAATTTATGATCCCCCTGAAGTCCTATATCTAAATCAGGTCTTTCTACACCATTTATTGGAGGTGCAAAAGTAGATGTTACATATGCCTTAACTTCACCCTGATCCAAATCGTCAGTAAGGCTCATTCCACGGTCTGCCTTACCTACAACTGGTTGGGCACCACCGGCACCAATACTCTTAACAGTATTAGAGTATCCTGCGTTATGTCCAATATCAATTATCCAGGATGCAGAATCATCAGTTTGCAATGTATTAAATAAATCAGCATTTGGATCCCAGAGCCATGCCGTATCAGCCCGGATAGATGATAATCGGCAATTTCTTTTTGATACTTCAGTTGCCCTTATAATAAAATTTACTTCCTTGATCTGCCTATAAGGTTCCCAATGTCCTGCATATCTTCCTGATCTATATACTCTAAGTCCGGTGATCCTCTTGTTCATAGTATTTAGATCTACAGGTATAGTCATATGGAGCCTGCACTGTGCTATATCTCTGTCACCATCTTCGTGACCTATAAATGAATGCTCATCACTTAATAAACTTTCAGCAACTGAATCATATACAGTGCTTACGGCATACTTTAGAGAATCTGTATCATGTACCACTTGCCCAGTTTGTGTTACACCTGTTGAACCAATCTTGAATGCCGGATCAATAGCATTACTAAAAAAATAGAACATTGGCTCTATCTGTACTTCATCAAATAGTTTTCTGTCTATCCACCCAAACCATGCGTGAGTACAGTATACTGGCTCATCATCAGTAGAAATAATTGCTTCTGCCTGGTCACCTGCTAAAAATCTTAAACCATCATAAGAAGGTACAATAGGATTCCTGGCATCCTTTTGATAAATAGTAAAATCAGTAAGGTCAATGAATCCAGTCCGACAGGAGGCCTGTCTTTGTGTCCAAAGTCCATAATTTGATCTCCAACCAATATCCAAATGACGGTATATATCTGCATTGTTAATAGTTATCTGATCTGGGTCAGCAGGATCAACTGGACAAGGGTTATCACCGGAGTAGGTATGGGAAGTCCCGTAACAGACTATATATGATTTTGAATATTTACTAATATATATACCATCACCTGGTGCTGTAGGGGCCATAACTTTTCCTACACCAACTTCCCCCTGATCATTTACTACAAGCATACTACCTAAAAGATTTAATGATAGGATCCTCCCTGCAAAAAAATCATCCGGTGTACCCGGATCATAAGAAACATTGCGAGTTGGTGTATTTATAAACAATATATAACTGGCCCAGGCACTACCTACTGCTCCATCGTCTTCATAAGCATTTGGAGTAGGCCCAAGTGCTGTTAAACTACTTATTGTCTCTGCTCCATTTGTCGGTATATAATCATCAAAAATACCTTCCTCACCTTCACCCCCACCCGGACCACTCAGTGGCATCCATCCAGGATCAAATCCGTTAGGATTTATATTATATAATGGATCAGTTATATTAGCAATGGCCGGATATCCTGTTGTTTGATATGAAAACCAATCAGGTATCCCAACTTTAAACTGATGATATAAATCTTCTTCTTCTTCGGTAGCAAGTCTATAAGCCATAAAAAGATGCTCATACCGTTTATAATCTACATTAACTTGATTGGACAGGTTAGTTTGAACATATGGCATAGTGGCAAAATCATGAATTTCTGCACCCCAGTGATCTGTCTCATAGTCACCGAATGGATCACCTACCATTTCCTGCCATGTAACAGCATCCCAAACTGCACCCGTGCCAATGGTCGGCAATGCTGTTGAAACATATATTTTGGGGTTAGGATTTGGTGCCTCCCATCCTCCCGAAAGAACCCGATAGACGGCAATTAAATGGATATTACCATCCCACATCCATCTCTTTACACTCGCTAATTCCAAGTCATCTCCTGATAAATCAGGTGGGGGGGTACAAACGTGTTCATATGTATTTGTAGCAGGATCCCCTTTATATACTGTGGAAGTTGTGCCATCATATTCAACTCTAATAAAAGGATGTTTAACACCAAAAGCACTACCTTCTGTAGGTATTAATATCCTATAAACACCCCGTTGAGCATCCTCATATACAGAATTGTTATCATCTAATTTTATTATTCCAAGGGGTGCCGTTGAGCATCCCATATCACCATAGTTGGCACCTTCGGCAGGATCAATGTGAGAAGTTAATAGCAATTGATCTACATGGTCAGCCTCATCACCATATGGTAACTTAATTTCTAATAGGCTATAAACAGAATAGTTATTACCTGAGTCATATTCTTTGGTTCTTAATACTGCATACATTACATTAGTTTTTGCTATCTGAGAATCTGCCATTGTTCCCTCACTGGGTGGGACATGATCACGACAACTACCATCCTGTATTCCTATCAGGTGGATACGCTTGATTCTTTGCCACGCACCTGATGCACCCGGATCAATTGATTCATTAACTATTGTTGTGTATGCAGTGGTCTCCAGATGATTCATCCCACCGGCATTCCCCCCTGATGCCCAAAATATTCCATAATTTCCACCAGTACCACCAACTGCATATACATTAGTTTTACCAAGAGATCCATTAGCAATGAGAACAGGGTTTTCAAAAGTTCCTACATTAAAACCACAGTCGTCTACGCCTGGAACTTCAGGTACTGATCCTGGAAATTCTGTAGAAATTGCTGTTTTCTTAAAGTGACTTGCATGATATCCTGTATAGTTTATATTATAACACCCATGATCAAATGAGGGATCATTTGGATCATATGGACCTGTAAATGGGAAAATATCACCACCCCATGCCTTCCCTACTGTTTCTGTTCCAACTCTTACGCTATTAGTAAAACCATCTACAATAGTAAAAGCAGTTGGTCCTGGTGCTGAACCATTTGTATCAGGGACAAGATCACCTCTGTTATCCCTTTTTTGTGATATTAGAATTTCATCACCTGGCAGAAATGTCTCATTATTACACCAAAGAACACAACAAGTATCATCTACCATTATAAATGGTATCCCCTGATCCTGACAAGCAAACCAGTATACTTTCATACTATTAGTATCAGGATCTACTAATGTTACTACAAATCTATATTCATCTGGTATTTTATCAGATATGAATGTGTATAAACCCTTTACCTGAAAGTTAGTACTATGTTGCTCATTGTAAAAATCAATGTCAAAAGTGGGTATAGGATAACATTCATCAGAAACACCCTCAAACTCAGGTGGACAGCACTTCATCCGTCCTAAACTAAATGTCTTTTGGAGTCTCCCCTGGATAGGTCTGGCATTCTCGGAATCAGTAGCAATAGAAGGATTTAAATCCTCTGGGTCACCAAATGTGTTGATGCCACCAAATTCAAGAATATCTATTTTTTTACCATCACCCATTTAATTATCAGGATGAATATGGAGGATAAATAGGATCTACAAGGTTACTTGATGTTGAGTAATCAAAAGGAATACCCTCTCCTAATACATTAGTAGCAGGAATACCATTTAATAATGATATCATTGCACCTGCATTATGCTCAGCCATATTCATTCTGGCCTCATTGTTTACCGTCCTCCATAACTCTGCCTCTGCCAGTTCTACTAATGCATCGTGAAATGTTAGATCCCAACTACCGGCCCAATCACCCCCTACATCTATAGTAACACCGTCATCAATTTCAATCGGATTTTTTATAAAAAAAACATCAACTTTCCCAGTATACATATATATATGTAGACCCTGGTTCCAAACAAAATAAACCGGCTCGGTTGTTGAGAATGATGTATATCCAGTAACTGAATCCTTTACCATATCAAAGGATACCTTCCGGATAAAACTACCCCCTGACTTTTTTAGTCCTAATACACCCTTTTCAAAACCCCATGGGGAAGGATTGAGAGAACCACCATCACCTGTAGCGTTTAAACTTAAAAAGTACTGGAATTCTGTAGGCATACTTAGATCAATATCCAGTGCAATATCCTTTTGAGTACCTCCAAAAAGCCCTCTTCTTAAATGTGGATGTATAAGTCTCATTAACTTATGCTGTGCCCTGTTAAGAAAAAGGTACTTAACTTTATCTGTGAATAAGTCACCCTCCGGATCTTCAAGCCGGTGGCCTAATATTATTAACATTTCCTGTGGAGTCATATCTTCATTCCTTTTTTAAAAATCTTTAAGGTTTTGCCGGGAGCCTTTTAATGACCCCCGGCACAGTACCTATAAACTGTTAACCCTTATGAATTCGGGTTAAGTATTATGCTCCACCTACATATGGTGCATATGCTGTTGGACTTGCCACAGTACTGATAACACAATGTGCCCTACGGTTTGTAACAACCATATTCCCATAAGTGTGTACCTTCTGCACGAATGTATTACTCCTTGTGTCTTCCAACATATCGGATGCCGTAAACTTGGCTCCGGAATTGAAGAACATATAGAGATAGTTCGTGTTAATGAAGTAGATCCTTCCATCGGTATTATCTGCCTGTGCATTGACCATATCCTGATCTGCAACTACATCAATACCTCTGAAGTTCAACCCTGTAAAGCCCATGGATCCCATTCTCTCGGACATCTTGGATCCCTGTTTCCGTGGATCAAGTTCATTCTCAATTAAGTCATAGATGAACTGTGGACAGACAATGATATCAGGATTCTCACCAGTATAACCTCTGGAATTTGCAACACCCTTTTGCAACAGTCTCAGGATATAAGTATCCTTTGTACTGTCAAGCATCTCAGATTCAATGATTACATCACCGGCTGTATCATCAAAGTCAGTTCCATCAAGACTTGGTGTTTTCCACCAGGTATCACTTGAAACATCAATTCCACCAATATCAAATGAATCACTATCCGACAACAAGGTACCTATTGGATGAAACGCATCGGTAGCCTGGGCAACAGCAAAGAGATTCTCTGCTACTGTTTGTTCCAGGGACTTCTGAAGATTCTTAACCTTGGCTGAAACAATGTTCTTAATGGCCTGCTTAGAGTTCATCAAGAGTGTTTCTGCTTTAGTCAATAAGAAGTGACCGGTAAGCATTGTTGGATTGTATGTTGCTGATTTTGCAATCTCTTTATATTCCGGTGTGTATGCAGAACCAAGACCGTGTTGATCACCCCATGCTACTCCTGCACCATCATTATATTCAACTGGTACTGATATAACTCTACCGTTGAATGTTTTTGCCTTTCCCTTCAATAATGCCAGAAGTGGATGAGATTTCTTAAAAATCTGATCAAACAACTCAGGCATATAATACTCTTGTATAAGAGCAGATAAAGAGGAAGAGGACGTTACTATGTTAGACATTTTCTAACTCCTTTCCACACTCCGGAGCAGTATCCCCATACTCCCCAGAGAGTAGTATTTATTTAACTAAAAAAACTATTGATATCAATGTCCTCATAAGAGGTAAAAGGTTTTTTCTGAGAATCAGCCTTTACACCAACACCCTTTTTAACATTAACCGGTACAGATGGCTTTGGTTTAGCCTTTTGCTTGTCATAGTTCATTACCTTATAAGCATCCTCTGGTGAGAGTAGAATCCCGGTTTTTTGCTTATGCTCTACAGCAAAGGCTAAAACTTTGTCTACTTGCTCTGAATCTATTTGGTGCTTATTCATTAGAACTGATAAATGTGCATTCAGACCCAACTCTGCTTCCAACTGTTGGTTATGTTGCCTTAGTTCAGTTACCTCATTAGATTCCTGAACATTAGGACTTTCTTCTGGAAGATCCATCTTTTCTGCCTTCAGGGACTGTTCAAACAGTTGCCCTGCATCATCTCCTAATTCGTCAACAATGGCCTCTTTGACCGTGTCGGCAAACTCTTCCGAACCCTTAAACTTATCCATAAGTTTCATAAAGGGTTCCAAGGACCGTTTAGAATCAGCAATTTCCTGGGCTTTTTCCGTATTGGACTTTTGCCATTCATGCCGATTCATACTGTCAGCCCTCCAATTATCAATATCAGAAGAAGTGTATTGGGTGCCGTCATCTGTTTCATACACGAGGATATCTTCCTCGGAATCATCACTAACCGTTTCGGTTTCACCCTCATTCTCTGATATTGCTGTGGCCTCTTCATGTGACTCTGTGGTCACTGCCTGTGTATCTGGATCCGGTTGCTCCTCACCAAATAATGCTGAGTCCGGGATCTCAATTTTTTCATAGCCATCACCAGGGCTATATTCATCTTTGTTGGTATCATTTTGTGTATCAGGATCTACAGACATATTTCCTGTTACTATTGTCTCAGATGGCTCCTCAACAGTTAACACATTTGTACCTACTATTTGCATTTCACTCATGTTTTATCTCCTTTCAGTTGGTCCTCTCAGACACTGTTATCTATCCTCATCAAATTCTACACCATCATTATCCCAATGCTTTCCCCTCTTCTTTCTTCTACTACCTACACCCATTGCTTTAACATATGATTTATATGCATTCTGGCCACTCCTTGTATAGGCAAAATGTTTTTTCTTACCGGAACTTAAAGTTGCTACTGGCATTGTACTAATGCCCCTTCCCAAACATCTTCAACAGTTGTAAAAGTCCACCTCCACCTGCACCACCAAGCATTGCCAGATAATCCTGAAATGAACCACCTTTTCCACCAAAATATTTACCTGCTTGACCCAATGCCGGAATCATACTTTGTTGAAATGGCATTCCACTTCCAGATCCAGTAACTAAATTTGAAACTCCCTGTGGAACACCTGCCTGTCCCATTGCATAGTTCCCTGCTCCCTTTAACATTGCTTGGCCAGGGTTTGCCATATTACCTACAAAGCCAATTGCATTTGCCCAACCTTGGGCACCCTCACCAAAGAACTGATCCTTAACACCTCCAATTCCACCTTTATAAGGTTCATCCCAATGCCGTGGTTTATCTCTGCCATGCATACCAAATGCTTTTTGCCAATCACTCCTCCCTTCATGCTTACCCCACTCTTTAGGCTTTACATAACTTCTCCAATCTCCTGCCTTACCACCTAATCTTCCCTGGGATCCTACCTTTATGCTACTTGTTGTTGTTCCATGCATTATTTAATCCTCATTACTCTCTTTCCACCTTCCATCTGCTTTCTCCGGGCCTCTGCCTGCTGTCTGGTTGCAAACCTGGCAACAACCTTTGGAGGTGGTTTCTCTGTCATCAAAAGCCAGTGTTTACCCTGTTGTACTACTAACATCTAATTATAATAGGTGGACAGATTCCCATTTAGGCCCTGGGTTGAACATTTTGTTGTTCTTGCTCCTGCCCACCTACTAATCCTACTACTGAAATAATCCTTTGTTGCATATCAGGTGGCAATGACTTAAAAGAAGGACTCTCTGCCAATGCCGGTGCCTGCATTATTATATTAGCCAACTCTTCTTCTGCCGGACCACCAGGACCCTCCTGCATTGCCTGGGAAACTAATACATCAAACTTTTGCTGAAGTTGCTCTGTCTGTTCCTTCTGTTGCTGTGGTGGAACCATCTGGTTCCGGATATACCAATTCTGGATAACCTCCTGCTTGTTATCAATATTCAAAGCATTAACTACCTCTTCTATACCTGTGATCCCTGCCCCAAATAACTGCATTGCCCTCTCTTCATTTGCTACACGGCCCTGGGCATACCTGGATCCAGTAGTGACATTTACATCAAACTGACTGTCTTTTAAACTCTTGGATGTCCTGGGATCAAACTCAGGTGAGGTTTCAGGGTTGCCATCTGAATCATATATACCCATTGGATCATATTGAGTAAACTGGAATTCACCCTCAGAATCCTTTTCACGGATGGATCTTGTCTGCTCATCAAATGCCAATAACATCTGGACCATAAACTCACCAATATCCTTTGTGAACTTGGCTACTTCCTTGTTTATCTTGAACCTCTGCCTGGTCTGACTTGCCTCCTGGAGTGCCACTACAGCACGGCCTGAGAGATCCCTGTGGGTCCTACCCTGGGTAACATCATTTACACCAGAGATCTGCTCCATGAATAACCCCATCTGAGTAATAAAATTCTGCATATAAGCAGGGATTGGTGGGGGTGCCTCAAATGTTACATCAGTGGGATCTACAACAGTTATCTCTTCACCTGGTGCCCCCATGATTGGCCTGGTCATCTGACCCTTGGCCCGTTGGGTTACCTTCCTGATCGGGAAACCGGTCCTCTTTATGTTTTCATTTATTGCTGAGAAAACCTCATTGAATGATTTTGTTTGGGTCCTAACATTGTCAGGCTCACCAATACCCCAGAATGTATGGGGACTCTTGTAATTTGATACCATAAATATTGGAAGTCTGTATAGTTCCAGGGGTTCATCTACAATCAATTTATCCCCTACTATAATGGTATGTCTACCATGGGGATACTTTTCTATATCAGGCTCATTGGAATAACACTCAATTAGTAGTGCTATATCATCATCTGCATCATGGGATCCATGGAACGGTGTTGATCCCTCATCTGATGCCTGGAATGCACGGTAGTCATCCAGTTTACCCTCCGGTTCACACTTAACTCCATATTCCCGGTAGATCTTCCCTACCTCCATTGGAACTGCAAAACAAAAGTATTCACCCTGGTTTAAATTCAGGTCAGTTGCAAATGGATGAGGAATAACTGTAAATGGATCTATTATATGGATATCAAACCCGGTAAACACACCATCCTTAATCTCAGGCATAATCTGGATAAACCCATTGGAATAGATCAGTGCATCCTTTACGGCCAGTAGGATCTTGTGATAGAGATCTGTTTCATCTACCACCTGCTGAAACCTCTTAGACATCATGTCTGCAAAATATACATCATTCTGCTCCCTGGGCATAATGTCCACAGTAGGCTGAAAGTCATTAATAATAGGTATAATGGTTTCAACAATAGCCAGGGGAAAATTGAATGTTAACCTGGACTGATGCTCAGTACCCTTTGAAGGACTTGCCCAATGCCTGCCATAATACAGGTTCTCATTCTTTCTCCACCGGTCTGCCTGCCTCTCCCTGGCCTTCTTTGATCTGTCCAACCATGCCCGTATCTGTGGGATCCTGGTTGCTACATCTGCCAGTTCAGTTATTGGATCCTGGGATGCAGGATAGTAATCCATGTTACCTGCCATTAGGTGACCCTCATTACCTTTTTCTTTTTCTTTTTCTTCTTCTTACCACCTTCACCAAGAGGTAAACTTCCACCGGCAGACTCAGGGTATTTTAGTCCCATAGCCTCTTCTATTGCCTTGACTCTATCTTTAGCCTCTTTTAGTAATATACTTTTTGGTTTCTCCTGTACCCCACCACCAATCGGCTCATTCATATAACTGTAATCTGTAGTATTTTTCTTTTTCTTTGTTTTACCCATTAGGATACCCTCATTACTTTTTTCTTCTTTTTAGACTTTTTCTTTTTAAGTATCTTATTAGCCTTTCTTTTAAATTCCTTATCAGTATATGTTGTTATCTTACCATCCTTATTTTCTTCTCTATAAAATCCGGATTTAGGATCCCATGAAGTAGTTATATCATTTACTTTCCCATCTTTTTCTTCCATCGTGTCCCACAGCCTTTCACCTGTATCTAAGTCTCTGGTAACCATTCTCTTCTTAGTGTGTTCACTTGCTTTTCCATCTTTTTCTGATATTTTATCAGTAAGTTTTGAGTAAATATGAGTCCTGTTTATTTTTTTCTTTTTCTTTATTTTACCCATCAGATCTCCTTACACATTGTCCCATAATGATATTGATTTATCTTCAACTATAATCTTATCAATAAATTTTTGTGTATCACTTCTCTTGTCTACAACCTTTACGCTGTCCACAGCCTCTCCAACCAGGTACCTGAGACTATCCACGGCATGGTCATCCTTCTTTAATGGCTTTTCCGGTTGATTAAGTAATGCCCTGGATGCTGATGGTTGCTCCCACTGGTAGTTGATCATCTCCCGTTTGAGGTTGGTGCATGACTCCATTATCTTGATCTTATTCTTTTTCAGGTACTGAGTCACCTTGTCTATACCACCCTGGACATCATTATTGGCACCGACTACCGGGACCTTCAACTGCCTGTACCGGTTACCTATAGTCTCAGGATCATCCTTCTTCCCTGCTCCGGTGGATGGATCTATCACATAGGTTTCATACATACCTTCCTTCCGGTGGGCATTGATGACCTTGGCATGGTAGTCCACATCCTGGCCTGCCTGGTAGTGTTCCCGGTAGATCCACAGGTTATCATCCTCATCCACAGCACCCCACAGTACTGCTGTAGGATTGGTCCGGCCATGGTCTATGGCAATGAACCTCCTCCAACTATGTGGGATATCCCTGTCTGCAACAACATGGGCCTTATTGCTGTAGTCCGGATAGATCTGCCCGGCAAAGGCATCCCAGGATCCATATAGGTACCTGTTGACCCAGATCTCATTGTAGTTGTTGATCAGACTATCTATATACCCTGGTGGCAGGTTGGCTACATTCTCCTCAGTCTTGGCATTGTACATGACATTACCCTCTACCGGATCATGGATGAACCTGTGCCATACCCAGTTGTGACCCAGGGGATTACCAGTGATCCAACACTTGGGATCATTCACGGCTCTGAGCCTGCCCAGGAGTGTGAGGAACACATCCTCTGATACCTCTTCTGCCTGATCTATGTAGAACCACCCCAGGTTGATGGACAGTAGTTTAGCCGGATCGTCCAGGGCACGGAAGACAATCTCATGCCCATTCTTAAATAGGACCCGATTCTCCTGCTTATTGTATTCATAGTGGATCCCTGGGAGTAGCCCAAACATATGGGTCAACTCAAAGAATGTTCTCTGGGTAGAATCCCTTAACTCTGGGTAAGTGAGCCTGGAGATCATGCCCAACTGCGGAGGCTGATCTTTATCAAGCACTCTCACCAGGCCCTTTAAGATCCCTGCATAGGTCTTACCATTACCAATACCACCATAGAATCCCACAACCGGAGACTGATCCTTAATGAACCTGGCCTGGTTGGGGTTCAGATCTATGTTGATAGTCTTCATTTAATCCTGTAAAAATACTTTAATAGTTTTTTTACCATTAACTTTGTGCTACAAAGAACTCCACATCTACAGTCTGAGCAGAAGTTGCACACCATGCTGATATGGTTGACAGATTCTGTAAACTGACTGATGAAACAACTCCTCCTGATTCCGAATCTATGCAACTTGATACTGTGGAGAGTATGAAACTGTGACCTGGTTTTACAATATAATAGAACTCGTCAGCAGTTGCACCTATGCAATTAACAACTAAGTTATATGAGTCATCAAGGTTGGTTAACCGGACATACTTAGTGGTGCTTGTGATCGTCTGACCTCTGCCTGCCGTGGATGCAAACTTTAATAATTCTGTTTTAGTCTCTGTTACATTAACTATCTGCTTTAATACCTCCCCCACTGATCCTATTGCTACTACTGTTGATGCTCCCTGGTTCTGCCCATTAAGGGTTACTGCCTCTGTCAGGGTTACTGTTAGTGTTGATGCTACTACGGTGGTTGCCATCTAATCCTCCTTTAACTTAATATTGATAATTGGTAACTGGATGTTGCCATCCACCTTTACCTCTGATGCCCTAAGATTAGGAATTGCCTTATCCATCAAGATCTTTGCACAAGTCACGGCCTGTGGATGTTCTTCCTCAGTTCCCAATGATGTTGCTGACTTAAATACTTTATCAATAACCTCTTGGAGTTTAGGATTCTTCCTTAATTCTTCTGCCAGGGAGATCCTGGGCCGGCCATTAGGATTGTTTGTTTGTCCTTTCTTGAGTCCAGGTTTAGCCATTTGATCCTATTTGTTTAACAAATTCATTATGCAAGCCCAATAATTATATCCATAGGAGTGTAACCTGCTTGTATTGCTGAAATTGCAAGATAAGCCCACAACTCCTGTAGATCTTTAAAATCTTCAAAATGGTATGGAACCTGAATGATCATACTTCATCCCATGCCTGAGTACTTTCAGGTTCTTTTTTGTTTGGGTTAAACGGAAATACAGGAGCCTGATCTATCCCTTTCCGGTAGATATAAGCACCTGCTATAAATGATAAGATGCACAGGATCCCCTGCACAATGAATATCCCCATACTCATTCCCATAGTTTATAATACTGATGTAAATAAACTATTCCAAATTATATTATGTAAAGTAAATTATTTTTTCTTCAATTTTCTCTCCTTCCTTTTTCTTCTATGATATTCCATTGAGGTTTCATAATTCATATCCCAACCCTTACCATCATTACACCACCATCCATTTCCATTCTCTATCTCTGTATCTCTTCTGTCTTTTTTATACTGAGGATCAGTGAGGGCATTACCTTTGTATGGATATGGGATATTCTCTTTATTATTCCAATCACCACTACTCATTCAATTATCTTTCCGGCCTGCCGTAACAGTTGTTTATACCTTTTTATGATCACTTTAGGGACCACCTTCTTTTGCCTAATGAAACCACTTATTACCTTCCTATAAACATCCAGGATCTCTTCCCGTTTATACCTTTCAGTTTTCATTATTCAATGGTTTTGGATACGGGAATATAACCATCATCATACTTCTTTAAATCTTCTTCTCTTGTTATGGAAATAGAAAAATACCTGTCATCATTTTTATTACAAGTGTGATTCACACAAATAAGTACTTCAATATCTTCATCCGGTTTCCATTTTAACTCGCTTAATATCTCTTTAGGTAAATTAAGTGACTCTACCTCAGTAATAACATAGGCTGTTTTCTTAAATAGTGTTGACATTATTCAATCTCCTTTCAGTTCCATATTTCCTCCAATTCATCCATTCTAAATACCATTTGTACGGCTCATTTACATCACGAATCATTTTATCATATTCTTCAGATTTACTTAAATACTCTCTGAATGATTTAATCTCACTGTCTGTATAATGTTTATCTATTTGTATCAACTTACACGGTTCCTTTAACTCATCATCATCAAATATACAGTTCCATTGCATTAAGGATTCATATGCATCACCCACCATTGTTCAATCTCCTTTGAAAGATTCATACTTCCATTTTGGTACAAACTCAACATGACAGCACTCAGATCCTTTCATCAAGTGATATTTATCTGAAGGCATATGTCTTCTCCCACACTTGGAGCAAAAGGCTTTATACAATCCTGATGGGAATTTAGTGAACTTATCTTCAATGGTTTTCTCTTCTACCACTTCACGGAATCCACCCTCAAAAAATGCCTTCATAGATTTGTGGTAGAACTTACCCCTGGATCTATTCTTTGCCCTGATATCCAAATACTTTTCCCACTTGTCTACACTCTGGTAGGATAAAGCATTTACCAGGATCTTTCTTTCAAATGGTGTTGGCACCTGGCCCATCAGTTTATCTTCTCCAACCCACAACATAAACAAAAGTGATGAATCCTGAACTGACTTCTGAGTGTAAGGCCATTGCAGGACCCCGTTCCCCTTGGGGGGACTATAGGGGGGTTGTTTTTTATTTAATTCTTTTAATTCTTTCCTTATTGTATTTGTGTCCGTCACTGTGTCCGTTGGTGTGTCCGTTGGTGTGTCCGTTAGTGTATCCGTTTTATTATCATGGTCCTGGTAAGTTCCATACTTACAGATAGTTATAACGGTTTGACCTGTGTCCGTTGCTGTGTCCACCATCGTGTCCGTTTTTAGTGCATCAATGAACCGCCTAACTCTGTTCCTTGACCACTTCCAACGGGTTTCCAGGAACCTATATGATGCATCAAATGATCCCCTGGGAATGTTAACAACATTATCATTGATCAGTTCTTTCCTGGCCTTATGATTTGCCATCATACACATATCAAGCCAGGCTTTTAAATAGTCTGGATTATCCCAGACCCAGTGAGTTTGTATATCCCGGTGAAGTTTTATCCATCCAGACATATCTTTCTCCATTTAATGAGGTTAGTTGGGCACACATATGTATCCTGTATCATGTTTTTGTATCTCCCATCTTTAACCATCATTGAAGTCCAACTAGGATGTGTTGATGAATGGACCACTGCCATATTTTTTTCATCTTTGGCCAATAATATATAGGCATGAGGTATAGGATCTGCATTATCAAAAGAATGTTTAGCACAAACAAAAAACTTAGGGTATGGCCAATCTCTTTCGCAAGTGAACTGTGTTGTAAGTTGTTTAACTTCCATCCTATCACCAGTAAGCATTGGTGGATTAATATATAGATCACCTTCATCTACATGATTCATTCTATCCTCATAACTTTTAGCCTTTGTCATGGGTGGAATTGTAACAGTTACTCCTTTTTTAACTAAATGTAATGCTACCTTAAATCTGGCCGGCTCTGACAGATCTAAATTATTAACAAACAGGCCATGATCACTTTTATTATTTGACTGAAAACTTGGAAATTCATGTTTACTCATTATTCTGGTACCTCCAGGTAATCCTCATACCATTGTCTATGGGCATTCTGTTTATTCTTGGCCTCACGGTATGCAATGGAAAAGAATACCTGACCGGTCATAATTGGAATATAACAGATACATCTGTGCATCTCCATCGGAACTGCCATGATGTTTGCCTTAGAAGGCTTACGGAGCCTTATTTCAATGGAAGGTTTTGATTGTTGATATTTGGAATGAGAGTGGCTCTTGACCTGGACATAGTGTGTAGTATTATTCTTCTCAGCAACCAGGTCTACCCCGTGATCATCAACCACAGGCTCATATACATTCCATCCTTTTTTTAGGAGATCTATTGCAACTGATAGTTCCCCCATTCTACCCAACTTAGTGGTAGTATTAGCCAAAGTAGATATCTCTGATCTCACTCATCAGTTTACCAACACCAATTTTACGGTCCTCATATAACTGCACAAGATTCTTAACATTATAGGCACTGGTAGCAAACTTGTTATTGTCTTTTACTACACCTATATATCTGTCGTGCAATACCTCATATCTTGTTCTACTGACAAACGGCCATAGTATCTTCCTTAGTCTCATTATTATTCCTCCTTAGTATGCGGATTTGAATAGGGGTGTAATCACCTAAATATGATCCACACAGGTTAAACCCTATATGCTCATATGCCTCTTCATAACTCAATTTTCCTTCTTTAACAAAAATATCTGCAAGTTTATCATAATCATATATAACTATACCATCGGTACTTATTCCTACAATAGCATTATCCAGGGAATCCGGTTCCCATACTATGGAATGTGGATTATGACTCTCTATCTCTTCTCTGAGTGTCACAATAACTTTAACAATTCTTTAAATGGTATAACTGCCAGGAGTTCACCACGGTCCTCTTTTAAAATTGTAAAATTACAACTCTCTGGTGGTTTAATATAGTTTGCTATAGTTTTCCTGCTTTTACATTGAATTGAAAATGACCTCTCAAACTTTGTTTTGTCAATGGGATGTACATAGTGCCCGGTCATCTTTACATCTACATCCTCTTCAAGGCCAAGTGATTTTCCATTGGATGCATATGCCCTCTCACCAACAAAACCGGCATCCTGGACCACTTTAACCACCTCTCTCTCTAATCTATTACCTTTCTGCTTACTTGGGTTCATTTTATTATCCTTTATTAATGGGGCAGTATCTTCAGTAACGCCAACCACCGAAGATTGTGAGACAACTACTT
>Ga0098047_10000146_pt1 | contig 27592 bp, 18 predicted proteins | sample 12_taG_FD_92585 | JGI IMG/M metagenome (GOLD analysis project Ga0098047, IMG submission 92585) | Marine viral communities from the Subarctic Pacific Ocean - 12_ETSP_OMZ_AT15267 metaG | ecosystem: Environmental > Aquatic > Marine > Oceanic | place: Subarctic Pacific Ocean | collected 2015-01-16 | reverse complement strand
CTGATTATGCATATGAACAAAACCAAATAAACGAACTGGAAAACCAAAAAGAACACACTAAAGATATGCGAGTATTGGCTAGTACTAGGAGAGCCATGCCATCTCCTGTTCCAGGTGGTACAACGGATGAAAAAGGAGAGAAAGATGGAAAATCAAGAAGCAGTAATAAAAATAAGAACAACTGAATCTGAACTAGAATGTATCATCTGGGCATTAACTGCTATAAAAACAGTAAGAATACCTGTTTCTCCTAAGTGGAAAACTCCATATAAATCTCTTTTAAAAGATATGCTAAGAGTTAAAGATGCTCTTGCTGAAGAGAAAAGAACTAGAACAGCTGAGTTAATAAGAGAAAATCAAATTGGCAACACAAAGAAAAGTAGAGATGGTAAACTTCTTAATGAATATATCGAAAAAGAGATACAAAAAGCACAAGGTACTGTAGTAGCAGGTTGTAAGGACGGAGATTGTGATTAAGCCCCCACGGGGAATGATATTTCTTGAGAAATTAAAGAAGGGGGAAATGTTCGAGACTGCTGGTCTAAAGGGTGTAAAAATAAAGACAGGCCCAATGGGTACTAATGTAATTATAATCTCAGCTAACCTGCCTGAAGATGACCAACCGTACTATCTAGGAAAGCACTTATTTGCAAACACGACTGCAATTAAAAGGAGTAAATAATGACTGAACCATATATAAAAAACTGGAAACTTAGAGAAGGTTATCCTTATGACCCTAAAAGCATTAAGGATATAACAGAAATGTTAGCAGAACATGGTAATGGATGGTGGTGGTACAAGAACGCATCAGACAAAACCAAAACAGAGTCTACTCCATCTGAAAGAAGGCTAAAAAAGAAAGGTGGTAGCTTATCTAACAATGGAGGTAGAAGAGGATTATAAGGAGAAAGGATGGAAATACTAATTGAACTAGTACAGGTATGGATACTTGTAATGATATGGAGCAAAATAGACGAACTATTAGAAGAAGCTAAGAAAATATAATGCTAAAAAAGTGCAAATGTGGTTTCTGGGTAGAGACTACATGGCAAACTAATGTAGGTAAATACTTATACGATAAGGAGGAAAAACCTATGGGTAAAATGGCTTGGGTATCACACCTAACAGAACAGGGCGATAGAGACGAATTAATTGCTTATCTCATGTCTGATTGTTATTTTAAAGACCACAGACAAGCGGAATTAGCTGCTGATAGCTTTCTAGACGCTCAAAAAGAACTGGAGGAAGAAGGAATATGGAAAAGTGCCCCGCATGTGGATATACCCCTACCAGCGGTTCAAAAAAAACAAAAATAAGAGACCTCGTTTGGCAAAGGAACAAAGAAACACAGAACATGCTAAAAACGGTAGTAGGGAAAATACGAACAAATGTTCCATCAGATGATACTGATAGGAAATCCTACAACTTTCTATGGGGAATTAAAGAAATGGATGATGATACATTAAAATGGGCTATGAACATCTACTGTAAAGACAAGATGTATGCTCAAGGGAAAGGATTTAACTTTCTTAGAGCAATGGTTCAAAATCATGCTAAAGACAGGAAAAAACTAAAAGAAGCTGAATCAAAGATGCTTGGCAAAACGCCAAAATCTATAACCGATAAGCGTAAGGAGTTAGGATATGAGTGAAGCACTATTTCCAGTTAGAGAAGAACCTGCAGTTTTTCAAGATGACCCTTCAGGTTACATAAAGACTGGTCATAAATTCATAATAAGAGAAGATACCAATGAAATTCTAAGTTGTATGACTGATGAATATAAGTTGGTTACCAATCAAGAAGTGTATGATGCTTCTCAAGATGCTCTGCAAAAAGCAGGTGCTGTTGAAAGAGAAGTTAAAGTACTAAACGACGGCAAAAGAACAATGTGGCGGTACGTTATTCCAAATGTAAAAGTCAAAGTAGCTAAAGATGATTATGTCAATCCTGAAATAATGATTAAGAACAGCTATGATGGCTCATGGGAAATAGGAATAATAGCTGGTGCATATAGATTGGTATGTTCTAATGGCATGGTCATTGGAGTTATACTGTCTAAGAAAACAAATAGACATTCTATTTATAATCCACGCATAGCTGAATTGCCTGCGTTAATAGAAGAAACTATCCAAAACACGTCAGAAGTCTTCAAGGTGGACTTTGCCCTTATGTTGGAAACAAAAGTTCGGCAGAGTCACGTTCAGGAGCTAATAAAGATGATTCCTACGAATGTAATGGAAGGATTTATCCAATATCTGTGTACTCACAAGCCTGATACTTATTGGGACTTGTTTAACGCAGCTACATGGGTGAATACACATCACATGAACAGGGATTTCATGAGTACTCATAAGTTTGAGTCTCAAATCTTCCCAACTGTAAGAGGTTGGGCGAATCAAGTGGCGAGTGCATAAAGTACACGTATAAGGCTGGGCATTGCCAGTAGGTTATTGCTGTAATAAAGCTAGCGTCCTATGCTATGGCTCCAGCCTTTTCTTTTTAGGAGAAAACAATGGCAGATAATAAGTGGCTTGATTGCCCTGTAATTATACCATACTACGGTGGCAAATATTTCTTAAGCCAAAAACTAGTTCCTATGATTCCACAGCATGACAGGTATATCGAAATGTTTGCTGGAGGACTGTCAATGTTTTTCAGAAAAACGAAAGTCGAGTGGAATGTAGTTAACGATTTAGACAAAAATGTAGTAAACTTGTACACAGTATTAGCTGAACGATTTGATGAATTTGTAGAATATATTGAATGGTATGTCAAAAGTAGAGAACTCCACAAAGTACTTAAAAAGTATATTAAGAACTCTACTGTTAACAAAATACCAGATGTTAAAAGGGCTGCGAGATATTACTATCTTGTTCGATGCTCTTTTAACAACAATCCTCAAGGCACATTCAGTAAAAATTCAGCCGACTGGGATACTTCTAAACTTATACAAGACCTAAGATACTCAAGACTCTATTTGGACAGTGTCCTTGTGGAGAATCTTGACTTTAGAACGCTTGTAGAAAAGTATCCACCGAGACATGGTGACTTTTGGTATCTAGACCCACCTTATATAGTGGCAGGTACACGAAATGACTATTATCTCCATTCTTTCAAAGAAGAAGACCATTCTGCTTTAAAGGAAGTCTGTGATTTCATTAACCTAAGTGGTGGAAATTTTATGGTAAGCTATGACGATAAACCTGTGGTGCATGAACTGTACAAGGATTATAACATAGAAGCTATACCAGTTAAGTATGCTGGGCAGACAACAAAGAGGGAATACAAAAATGAGCTGGTAATTACTAATTACGAAAAAGTCTCATATCAGGAAACCTTATTCCATGGAGGATAACATGAAAACACAATACGATATGAAACTTCCGCCCAATGATATGGAAGCAGAGGAATCAGTACTCGGTGCTATTCTAATGGGTGGATTTGAAACCTATGATAAAGTATCAGAAATAATACAAGATGATGAAGCATTCTATGACCATCTAGCTAGACATACATTTAGAGGAATGGGAAGGCTAAGAAAAAGAGAACAAGTAATCGAACCTATCACATTAATAAATGAAGTTAAAAAGAAAAATAACGGAGTAACTGCATATTATATAACAGGCTTGCTTGACAGAGTTCCTGGGCCGTCTATGGCTGGACAACACGCTAGGATGGTTTGGGAGAAATTTGTTCAAAGACAAGTAGGGCGAACCGCATACAAATTATATAATGCAAGTTTCTCAAACATAGATACTACTAGACAGATACTAGAAGAACATGGCAGATATGTTGACGTACTAAGAGCCTTACTGCCTTCCAGGAATGGGGATATAGGTACGATAATTCAAGAGACAGTAGATAAGATTATTAAGGGAGATGCTATGATTCCCTTCAATTTCAAGCCTTTGGATGATTTCTCAGGTGGAATGACCAGAGGCGAGATAACTGTGCTTGGTGGAAGACCAGGGCATGGTAAAACAACTCTAGTAGTCAACCTAATAGGAAAACTAATATCAGCAGGAAAGAAAGTATTGCTGTTAAATCGAGAGATGAGTAATACAGAAATGATGAGAAAGCTATTAGTAATGGAATCTAAAGATATTACCTATGATGAAGTAAGACGAAACAAAGTATCAAAAAAAGTAGAAGAAAAATTAGTAAACGGATTAACAACTATAATATCAGATAAGTACAGCAATTTAACAATGTATGATGACATAAGAAGCCTTGAAGAAAGTATGGCAGAAGTTACCAAGTTCAAGCCAGATGTAGTCATTGATGATTACATTCAGCTTGTTGCTGTTAGTGGAGCTGTAGAAAGAAGGTTTCAACTAGAAAGAGTAATGAATGATTACAAATGGATATGTAAAAAGGAAAACTGTTCAGCCATCTTGGTTAGCCAGTTAAACAGAGAAATAGAACGTAGGTTTGACCCAAAGCCTAAGCTGAGTGATTTTGCTGAGAGTGGTGTTATTGAACAGTGTGCAGAGTCTGCTCTGTTTGTATACTATCCGTATCAGTATGATGATGAGAAATTCAGCCCATATTCAATAAATGTTATTGCCGCTAAGTCTAGGTACGGTCTCACAGGAGAAAGTACTTTAGGTTTTAACGGTAATAAGTGTAGATTCTTTAACACAGAATCTGAGGCTTTACTTGAACCTAACAAATGATACAAAGCAAATCCCAAAGTTGTCGCGGTTGCATTTACAACAACCGTGGCGACTGTTGGTGGTTTGTAGAAAAGAACAGGGGTCGCTCTAAATCGATACCTATGGATACCTACGATAAGGGATGTAATCAACGGGTAGCTAGAGTAGAGTCAATACCATATCACCCAATTACAGCAAGGTTAATAGAACTATTCGATGGAGAGCTAATATAGCATTTATAGGAATAGACCCAGGCATAGATGGTGGGGTAGCAGTAATCTGGCCTGACGGTACTATAGAGGCATACAAATTCCCAAAAGATAGGGTTGAATCCTTACCCAAGATAATACACTCAATTAAAAATCATTGTTCTATTGAAGGGATTAAATCCTATTGGATAATGGAAAAAGTCCACGCGGTAAGAGGTTCATCCGCTAAAGGAACATTTACATTTGGGAAAAATGTAGGGAACTGGGAAGGAATACTTCATTCATGCGGAATCGAGTGGAGTCTAATATCACCCAGAGAATGGCAGGAAGACCTTATCTTACCAAAAAAGCGACTACCTAGAAAAAGAGCCTTAAAGAAACTAGCTCAAAGGCTGGTTGATACAACTGATACAAGATTTAACGTCACATTATACACAGCTGATGCTATACTAATAGCTGATTTTTTTAAAAAGAAAGGAGTAAATAATGACTGACTTTAATATAGGAAACAACTGGCAGGGAATAAAACTATCAAATAATATATTATCATTTCACCTTGCTCCAATTTATTTAGTATTCACAGGCACAAACTATTCATTAAACATTGACCTTATAATTTGGAAACTGAGTTTTGGATTCAGTATTGCAAGAACTCTTATTTGGTAACAAATGGGGTAGCACTAATATCCTCCTGATAAAGCTGCCCCTATTGTTACAATAAACCACCTTCATACCCTTTAGAAAACTTTTCATCCTGTATTATAGAAGCTAACTCTTTCATCTTGCCTTCCTGAGTATCATACATCTTAGTAGATGCTTTACGTCTTCCATACTTACGTCTAAACTTTCTACCTATTTTTGTTTTACCATAAACATAATCAGACCGTTCCTTTGTTTCTTCACTTGGATACAGTTTAAATAAATGTCTAAAAATATCACTGCCCCTACCATCTGCAAAAGATGGAAGTATCTTATTTTGCATTAGACCTGTAAGTGTTGACAACTTGTACCAAGCAGCAGCTTCTTCATCCTTACCTGACATCTTAGCATAGTTCTGATTACCCATTAGTATTTCTTGGAAGTCAGTTCTATCTGCATTCAATAAACCTAGCTTCTCTCCTGCGTACCTTAAATCATCAGGAAGAGGGCCGAAAGTTTCTCCGACAATTCCTCTTGTTATAACATCATCCTTATCTTTATCTAGTACACTTTTTCTAAGAGACTTCATCTTTTCGAGAGTATCATTTTCAAATAAGTTATTTAAATCTGTGTTTGCCAAAGCTGATATTACTTGTAGAGCTACGTATAATGCACCGTATCTCATAATATACTGTTGTTCTGGAGAGTTCCATTGTCCTGCCTTTGCACCTGCTATAGCTCCTCTAGCCATTCTACCATGTGTTGCTATTAATGAGTGTGGATAATGCATTAACATATTAAACCATGATGAAACAGCTCCTCCTATAATCTTAGCAGAATGTATAGGATTATCCTGCGAATCTCTTTCTCCAGGTACACCCCTTATAAATTTAGACTTAGCATGGGGAGCGTATTCATAAGCCCAACTATTAACTGCATTCAGAGCAAAGTTTCTTGCATCACTTTCAACTACATTCTTAGCTGACCCTTCTGCTCCTCCATATTGCTTCTTTAAACCTGCCATATAATTTCCATTATTTATCATAGAATCATAGTAAATCGAATAGGCAGTCCTAAACATATGTCTTCTCTGATGGTTCTCAGTAATCCTATGAAATATTAATGACTTATCAACACCCCACGTTAGAACAGGTGCTAAGTATTTATTAAAACCATTACTACTTTTATACTCCATTTGTCCTGTCTGTTCATTAAATGATATGTCTTGAGGTTTAATACCTGACTCAGGTAATAGCCCTTGAGATACTAACTCACGAGCCGCTACTCCTTCATTAAATGCAAATCCAGTCTCTTGCTCAGCCTTATTAATTTTATCAAGAAGTTCTCCATGTGATGCAAGTTTTTTCGCTCTTCTAATTTGTTTAACACCAAAATAAGAATAGTAGAATCCTACCGAAGCGGCGTTCCTTACTGCACCTGTCAGCCCAAACCCCATAGTTCTAATAGCTGTGGTAGCTCCAAGAGTATATGACAAATCATTTATCCATTGAGGTCTATCCTGATAACCTCTAGTTGCAACACCATAGATATCATCAAGATACTTCATCATAGATACAGTATAATCATGAGTTAAGTTTCTTGTTTCATTTTTAGGTAACTTTCTAAGAAGAGTAAAATAAGTATTCTTCAACTTCTGTTGTTTATTAAATCCTATAACCTCATAACCAAACGTATTCATAACTGTTATAGGGTCTTTCTCATAAGCTAACTGGAGATTATCCATTCTAGCTTTAGCATGTTTCTGTAACCCCCAGTTCTCAAGGGTCACAGCAACTGCGTCTGCCTCCTTTATAGTTTTTTCCCTGGTAAGCCTAAGCCTATTAAATTTCTCAGCTTTTTGTTTTAGTACAGACATATCCTGTATTACACGCTGAGGAAAATATGCATCGTTTTCACGCATCTTCTTTTGAGCAGCATCTATCTTTTTTACAAAAGAGTGAGCTGGTTTATCTGTCATATATTTAATATCAGTCAATCCTGAGTAACCTAACGAGTTAAGATAATTTGTCTTGAGTAGTTCTAAACTATTTACCATCACAGCACTCATATCCTTAAGATAAGCCTTTGTAGCACTGGCTGCTTTAAGAATCTGTGGATGAGCGTCCTTTTCAAGCTCTGCCCATTTCTCAGACTTTGGACTGGTTTCTATTAAAGTTCTATATTCATTAAGAAGTTTACCATCACCAAACTCTAATAACTTTTCTATAGCAACCTGAGCACGTATCCTATCAACCTTAGTAGCAGAAGTTGCCATGCTCTTTTCCAAGTCTTTAAGCCTTTTAACTACCATTAAACCTTTCATCCCAAAAAATCCAGCCCCAGCTACATCTCTATATGCTTCCAACAAAGCCGCGGAAGCTATATTAGTATTAGTTCTCAGCTTTTCCATTTGTGTTCTTTCATAAGCTACAGCTCTATCTATTCCAGAATAAAACTGTTGAGCATTTGGGTCTCTAGCAACAACATGATGAGGCACACCAATTATATTCATAAAAGGGTTAACAAAACTTTTCCCTGTAACTCTTCTATTATATGTTTTAATCTCCTCCATTAATCTATTTGTTTCTCCATCAGTTAAAGCAAAATCTTGATGAAATTTCTTTAAAGGATTCACTCTAGACCTCAACAAATTATCTATAACTATATGAGCACCTTCAAGATATCCATCAGGGCTAGAATGAACAGGCCCATGCATTTCTTGGAGACCCTTGCTGTTATTCCATAAGGACATAACCTTATTCATGTTTATAGTCCACTTCTCTCTCTCGTCTGTGCCAAAATTACATCCGTCTGGTAAACTCATTGCCTACTTACTCCCTGTTCTACACCATCGTTTTCTAATTTTACCCCTTCTCAAGAATCGTATATATGAACCTATACCTTCTGCGTTTTCAAAATCTTGTAAGCTAGTTTCTATGATTGCTCCATTTCTATCGAAATATTGTCTGATAATTGGGTCAGTAAAACCATATAAATGCCTAGCTAAATTAAGGTCTCGTTCATTTAAATCAGTCCCAGTGGCTCTTCTATAAGGATTTTCAGCTAATCTTTTGTTGTATACAAACTCTTGAGTAATACCCTCTGACAAAGCCTGCCACTGTTCTACCAACTCAGATACAGGATTATTTCTATCTCCAGGCTTCCTACCTCCAAAATCATTAGAAAAAGCCCAGTCGAGAGTCTCGGTTACAACTCTCCTATTTACCCTAAAGCTGGGCATGTCTATTGAAGTTCCCATTTCCTTTTGTACTCCAGACGGTAAATCAATTGGAGTAAATCCTTCAATAGTAGAAGGTCTTAATAAATGTCTCATAATACCAATAACAGCCTGCTCATTATATTCACCCGCAGATTTATCCCAAGCATATGCATCCATCAATTTTTTAATTGCCAGCTGGTTTCTAGTTGTTGCCCTGCTCCATCCCCGTGGTCTACCCATCTGTCTGCTTCCCATGATGGAACTTTCTGCATGAGTAAAATTAATCGTATCTATAGTTTTCTTATAAAGCTCTAGGTATTCCCTTTCCATAACAGCCTTGTTAATACCAGGTTCACCCTCTTTAACATTTCGCCCTGCAAAAGCAAGGACATCTCGAACACCAAACCCCTGAGTCACACCAAGAAGAGAATACGACTGCTTTAATGACGCGCTATCCATTGTTGACGGCATCAGAGGATTTTTTAATTCAATATAATTATATCCCTTATACTGCTGATAAGATTTATCCTTTTGAACATTAGCAACAAACTCTAATGATTTTAAATCAATGCTTATATTACCCTCGTTGTCAAATAGTCTTTCCTCTGGTCTACCAGTATATCTCCAAACATAGGTATCACTTTTCATATAATGTGTTTTAGGTCTATCCGCATCTTTGCCAAGAGAAGGTACTCTACGGTAATTACCCGCCTCCGCAACTAAACCTTTAAGAGATTGTTCTTTAACGTGGTCTAATGCTCTATTGACCGCAAGCAATCTTCTCTCATTACTAACAACTAGAACATCATTGGGTGGGTACCTTTCACCCTGATACCACCTCTTTTGAGTTTCTAGAGACCTTTTCTCAGCATTTAAAGCGGCAAATATAGCTCCTCTTTTCAAGGCGGGATTTACTTTTATCTTCATCCTAGTATCTAAGTGTGTCTCATAATCAAACATTTCTGCCATGTCTGTGCGAAGAATATCATTAAGAGATTTCTGTCCAATTACTTCTAACATTTCTAGTCCGCTTATAAATCTTTCAGCGGTATCTCCTATTACTCTCCTGTATTCCCCAGGTATCTCTCCCCAAACAGACTTATCTGGATTAAAATATCTCTTGCCACTTAACTCTTGAAGAATATGTCCAGACTGAGACAATGCAATCCTTTGAGATGTAGCATCAGGTTGCTTAAGATTCTCACCATATCTAAATTCTATAACCTTGTCAGTATTAAATTGTTTAGGAACACCCTCGTTAAATATCTCAGCCATGTTCCTTATTACTTCTTTTCCATATGTTCCTTTCGTAATATAATCTTTCAGACCAGCTAGAGCCTCCTCACCATAAAATAGTTTCATAACATCTAGTTTAAAATCAGGGCCACCAGCACCCATCATTAATTTATTAAATATAGCTCTGTTAGCTTCTCTAGCGTCTCCAAATAGTACTCTAAGGTCAGCATAGGCCTCCTTTAATTCCCTGTCGGAAGCCTGCCTACCCCCTGACTCATCATAAACATCATTAAATATTCTCGAACCCCGCCTCATCATTCTTAATACTTCCTTAACAACAGCTTTGGAAGCTGGAGTCCAATCTGTAAACGGATTCTGCTTATCAGTTCTGTCATAAAATAAACTATTCTCTTTTGCTATCTTGTAAAACTCTGGGTTCTGCATCACAGTAGCATTATCAGGCATTTCACCAAATAACATAGCATCTATAAGAACATCCCTTCCTTCCCTAGCCACATCATTAGTACCCTTATTTATATCAACAGAATTTTGATTAAACATGAACTGACGAACAACAGCATTGTATTGCCTGGCCGCTGGGCTGTCACCCTCTACATACTTAATCTTAGATATATCAAGCATATCAAAAGGAGTAAGTTTCTTATCACTCCCAATACGAAAACTCATTGTCATTTTAGCATTACTTAGATGTGTTAAAGCTGACTTTAATCCTATAGCTGAGCCAACATTCAACTTTTGTTGGTCATATATACCTGCATATCGTCCAACTCCAGAGTCAACATTAGTACCAGCCACATATGTGTCTCTAGCTACATCGATACCAAACAAATTAATATCAGGAGGATTCTTTGGCATCTGCTGATAATCAACTACCTTTGCAAAGTTTCTTACATTGGTAGCCATTGTCTCTAACCCTCTATCAAAGTTGAGATAGAACCTATCTCCATCATTATCTCTTTGAAATCCTATTCTCTGGTCATAAGCATTAATCCTAACAATCTTACCATCAGTAAAATCTGTGGTCTTTTCCCCTACGTTCCGAACTCTAAGAGTAGACAAATCATAACCAACTCTAGGAATTGGGAACCCTTCAGTAGTCAATCCAAATGACATATTCTTTGCATCCTGTGGGCGCACCCCTGCTTTCTGTAATATTCTATATGCAACACCACCTACTAACTTTCCTTTTTTAAACGAACCCAGTGACTGCTCACTAATAGAATCACCCCTCATAGCTCTAACAACATTATTTATCTCAGCAAATGTAGGACGAGACGGCCCTTCTGGTCTATCAAAGCGTTCGTACCATTCATATATAGCTTCTACTATTTTCTTAGACCTTGCAGTATCTGATTTCCTTTCTTTTCTATCCATTTGGAAATACTCTAAGTTACCAGTAGTAGTATCTCTTTCTAAATTGCCCTTACTATTCTTTTGAAGACCAACTATATGCTCACCTTCTACTAAATCGTCTATAGGACTTCTGTGATTTCCTTTTCCTCCTTTAGTGCCAACCAGTACGTCAACACCACCACTTTTAAACACAAAAGTTAAGTCATCTATACTCTTGACATCCATCTTATGCATATTTGTCGGTAAGTCTACCTCTCCCAATTCTAGTTGCACTCTATTTGATATCTCTGTTGCTTTTTTTGTACCATCTACCGTTCCAGCCTTCATAAATACTGGAAGTTTTAACGTACCATCTTTGTCTGGAGCTATCATAGCATCTAGAGAATTAGGATTATTCATAGACTTAAGGATATTCAAGAATGGCCCGTGTAAAAATCTCTTGATTGTATGTCTTATAACATCATTATTAGAACTCATACCCACGTTTACCAGCTTCTCAGCTAATGAAATAGCTCCTTCAGTATAATTCATACCCTCCTGAGACTTAGCTTCATACATAATCCTAGATAATATTTCATCACCCTCACTAGACTGTTTATCTATGAGGGATATCTCATCCATAGTATTTCTCAGTCCCTGCCATGTACGAAGTTCTTCCATGTATCCACTACTCTGATAGTCACCAATAGAATGAGACCTTGAAGCAACATTCTTATCTATATTGACAACACCCAACCCTACCGACTCAATATTAACATTTATTTTACTATCAGCTTTCATTCCTGCTATATCACTAATCCAATTATTCTTATTACCTTTTAGAACCATAGGAACAATATCATCACTCATATACTTAGCAGCTGACTGACCAATAAGTACGTCAACATCTCCCATCTTAGCTGCAATCTCAGGGTCATAAACATAATATCCCTTTGCCAATAGGGTTCCCTGTAATTTCCCTTCACTACTATTAAAGAAAGTATATGGTTTTATACCATTATATTCATCCAAATCCCTACCTTTCATAGCAGATAAAACCTTCATAAATCTTTCACTTACATACATAATACCATCAACACTAGAAGCATCAAGACTAGGAAGCTGCCGTGATTCAGGGTCTCTAGACATATCAGCTTCTAACTCATATAACATTTGCTGTGCGTCTTCTCTTTCTGCCTTAGTTTTCCCCTTAGACGCTACTTCTGTCCATGCTCTTTTAACAAGAGAACGTACATGAAATGGGCTAGACTCAACCCAATTCCCATCTATATCCTTTCTCTCATCAGCTAAAATACCATACCTAATACCTTCGTCACGATACTGTTTTAAATCATTCTTAACTGCTCCCCAAGTATCAGTTCGTTTCATCATATAGTTTATAACTTGTTTAGACATCGCCTGGCTGGTTCCACCACTGGCAAGTGATGCGTACTTATGTGTCACAGATTCCCACATTCTTCTTGCTTCTGGATTCTTGTAAACCGCAGGGTCTAAATACTCTTCCATGAAACCTTTTTTCAATGTGTTCTCAACAAATAAAACAGACATTTTTAATTCATTATTTCTAGCTGAATTAGAACCTTCACCACCATCGAGAAGAGGCTCCCACATTGTTTTAAAAGCAGCCTTCCTATTTCTAGAGCTAAGAGATTTAAGGTTGGTTTCATACCAGTGTGAATACAAACCGTTTAAAATATCTTGGTTAGCTTTTGACGGTTCAAATAAAAATGAAGTATTACCTATTCTAATAAAATGTAACCTTTCTGGTCTTCTATACTCTTTAGGGCTAACATCCCACTCTTTTGTTTCCGTTGAAGGCTTTACCTCTTTGTAAAGACCTTCTTCTAAATGAGAATAGCTAAGTTTTGTATCTTTAACATTACCAGCCATTACATCATCAATATAATCCTGTAATGAATGCCCTTTTTTAAGTGACCATATATTTATTTGTTGTCTTCTTGGGCCTGCCCAGCTCCTTTTAACACTTTCCTTTGATACCAGTGATGGAAGAGAAGCACTCTGATTTAAATAGAAGACACTCCCGTTATCCCCATTCTCAAATTGCATTAGAAATTCAACCAGAGGACTTGTGAATCTAGAATCCTGTGGCTCTAGAATCAGGTTCCCATCTTTAAAAGATGCACTTTTTATCCTTCTAGTATTGACTGCATATGTTAAAAGAGTTAGACCATCTCTCTTATGAAACTCATCTATCTTTTCTTTAATCAACTGGTCTCTTTGATGGTCAGAATAAGATGAGTAATCCTCCGAAGCCAACAATTTTTCTCTTATTATAGATGACATCTTATCCCCAGGATTACGAGCATTAGAAATATCTTCTATTACATCTATAGCAATTTTATTTCTATCACCAGGCTCGGTTAAATTGTATTCCTGTGCTATCTGTACAGCAGTTTTTATATCATCTCTTCGTTGCGTCCTATGTAAAAGCGTTTTAAATCTGTTTCTAACATCTACGAAATCTGCGTCCTTAACAATATTATTCTTTTTAAAGTTTAAACCACGTTCAATTCTTTCTATTCCTGTTTGGAGAAGAGCATAGCTATTACCCCTGTGGTTATTAAATTCTTCTACTACTTGTGCTAGAGTCATTCCTTGCGCAGTATTATTTTTTCCATCTTTACCCTTCAATGCTACATGCTCCATCAACTCACCTTTTAAGTTGTCCAGATGAGTCATAGAAGAGTATACACTTAAGGCACCATTTCTTGTGTATCCATATATCTCGGTAATAATCCTTCTTAACTCATTCTTTGCATGAATCTCTGGACTTACACCCTCTAAAAAATGTTCTCTTATAGTACTAATATAAAGTTCATAACCAGCCTCAACGCCTTCCTCTGTAACAAGTTGGTCAACATTTCTATCATCAATCTGTGAAACCTTTTTGAGATATTTTTTTGTTTCTTTTAAGGCGTTCTTAAATGCTTTAATAGCATATTTATTTTGCTGATTTTTATCCTTCCCCTGAAATACCTCTATAACATTTCCCAAAGCATCTCTCATACTTACTAATGTGCTGATGCGGTCTTCCATTGTAATGTCTTTTATAAGACCACCATCTAGCAAATCAACTAGCTTTGCGACCTCTACTTCCATAGAAGTATCAGTAATAGAAGCGAGAATATCTAAAGCCTTGCCTACATCCTTACCTAGATTCTTTATAGAATCCGTCATTCTTCCTTCATGCATCGTAATAATATCTGAAGCCTGTGGCGTTCTCAACTCACCACCGCTTAATTCAGAAGGAGAAAGAATAAAATCTTCCACTGTTACACCTTCCATTAGTGTAAACTCTTTACGTATCTCAGAAGCAGCCTTTTTAACCTGATTCCAATACTCACCACCCTCTTCAATAGTTTTATCTTTTCTCATCATTGCTTCTACAGATTTATCACTAGAAACAAAGAATTTGCCACTCCTTCCATCAGCTACTACAAACCCATTATCTAAAGATGCCTTAAATAAATACACAGACTCAGGTGGAAGGTCTAACTTGTCAAAAAATCTACTAAGGAAATAATCTTCACCAAGAAACCCCACTCCTTTAATAAGCATGCCCTCAGGAAATTGACCAAATGAATCCTTAAACGTCTTGTGTAAGGCTTTCATATCTTTATGAGTAACCTTTATTACTTCATTGTGAACATTCCTGGATTGCCTCATTGTGTTCATAAGGTTCCAAATCTGTTTCATGTCCCTATGCATGATATAGAACTCTTCTTCTTCAACAGTTGTTGGTTTTTCCTGCCCCTTCTTTGCAATCTCCTCTTTTTTTGCTTTGGTTGCATCTTTAGGCTCTGCTTTATCAAATATTACCTGCTTGTCCCAGTCTTTTACATGGGCACCACCTTTAACAAATAGATTTTCAAACCCACCCCTAAAATTACTAGCCAAATTATTTTGACCAATATCTCTTCCAACAATAAAATTATATAAATCGTTAGCCGACTTCCATTGTTTTGAGCTAACCATCAAATCAAGATAAACATTGTTAGACATATCAGGCTCGCCTTCATAAGACTCAAGCCTTTGCTTGGAATTAGGATAAAATTCCTGTACTAAATGTTTCTCATATCTATCTAAAACCTCTTGTACTTTAGCGTTATCTATCTTTTCTGCTGTTTTCTTGTCAGCTATGTTAAGTGTTGCATCATGCTTTTTAGCAATCCCTATCTCTGGAAGCTCAAGAAGTTTCATAATATCTCTAACAGTGGTAACAGCGCTAAGTTTCTCATGAGAACTATCGGTAGGCCCAACCTCAATATTTCCAAAAAATAATTGGTCTTTACCATCGTCCCCCAATTCAACCCTAACAGGAAAATTCAAGCTTTCAAGCTCTCTAAACATATTCAAATAAATTTCTTTAACAGAACCGCCAAACATCTCAGATATCTTAGCTTGAGCACCTCTAAATCCAAGCTCTCCAATTGGAGTGCCGTCTAACTCTATTGCTTCCAGCTTCTCCTTCATAGCTCCAAGTTGGTCTCTATTAAGTTTTCTTACATCTATTTCTGTTTTCTTACCAGCTTCTGGACTAGCTAATACATAAGCATTATATAAATTGGCAAAATCTGCTACGAGTTTATGATGAAATGAATTGAATCCCTCATCACCTGTAGGGGTTTCAACACCAACTAAATCAGACTGTTTAGATATAACATCTTCAAATACTTGTATTATCTCTTCTGTACCTGGCCCGTGTAATAACTTACCAATATCTTTACGTGCTTGATGAAATATGAACATTGTCTCAAGAGACTCTGGGCTCATATCTAATGACCTCATGGCTTCTATATATCTGTGGAAGTTAATCTGATTTTGATGAGCGGCATCTTTCCCCCACTCACCTCTAGACTTTGTCATTAATCCACCCATAACCATGTGAGCATACATTTCCTGAGGTTCCATATGCATAAACTCTCCACCTGCCCATGAAGGTAGATTCATAGCCATACTACCAATTGCCATGCGAGGGCCAGAGCCAATGAAATCCATAGCGTAATCTTTCATCCAGGCTTTCCCAGTTGCATTAACTGTATGCTTTCTAACAGAACCAAGAACTTCAATAACTTCTGGAAGAGTTAAATCATCTAGCTTACTTAAAATCTGAGAACCTGTGTCAGATTTATTACCATATTTATAAACAACATCTTTTAGAACACTTTTATTGTATAAATCTTTATGAGTTCCGTTGAGCATAGACTTTAGTAAATGCTTTAAAGTACCGTCAGCGTTCTCGCCTAATCTTTCCGCAGTTTTTTCGTAGTTAATCCTTTTAAAATAATCTCTTAAAGATTTCCACCCTTCTCCTAAAGTTTTATTACCTTGAAATTTATTAAGAGAGCCACCCTTTAGACTTCCAACCATTCTAACAGCTGGAAATGCAGCTGACATATAAAGAGTAGACATCATAATATCAGACATCCTCATATCCGTACCATCAGTTAGACTTTGTAGGTACTTAGAAGTAGAACCATGTATACCCAATAAGAGTACATCATTTGCCGCCATACCCAAATACTTAGATATAGCCTCCCTGGTACGACCTGGAACTGACCCACCTACTAACCTTCCTACGACCTCTGAAATACTACCGAGATTAGCACCATTTTGAAGTACTTCTTCTGTAAACTTCGCACCCAATTCATCAGCAATACCAGCTATTCTTTTTTTACCAAGACCTAAACCTGATTCTTCTAGAGCCTTTATAATAGCCTGTCTACTTCTTGCAGCTAATATAAGTTTTGCTTCATCAGCTGATTCGGCAACAGCTTTAGCCCCAGCAACAGTACCCTGGGATTTTATAATCTCCTTTTTTACAGCCTTTCGAGTAGCATCAGCAGCGGCTCCAGCATTATCTTTAAACTTCTTACTATTTATTACCTTCTTATTAACACCTTTAGTAGCTGAGCGAAGGGCACTCTCAGTAATAACATCGTCAGCGGTTTTTGATATCCCTTTAACAAGACCCCCAGGTACTCTTTTAGCACCAAACGATAAAAGTTTTGTTAACCCTCTAAAACCACCAAGACCTGGAAGGAATAATGCTCCTCCACCACCCGTAACAGCAGCAGCTTTTTCAGCTCCGCTTAAATCTTTCCAAGCAAAAGGTTCTTCAATTCCGAACTGTTTAAGAGCAAGTCCAGGAGTCTCCCAGAGATAAGATTCAAGACCATACCAAAGACCAACGCCAAGAGTTCTTAATGTACTTCCTTGACCCTCGGGGGATGAAGCCTGATGCCCCATGAGAGTTGATTGTTGAGCTTGTTCCCACAGGTTACCAGCGGGATTAAACATTTTATTCTGTTTTGCAGATAGTGAGGTATTATCTGATTGTGTTAAACCTGCTTGAACAGATTTCTTCTTAGAAATAACCTCATTCAGCCTTGTTAATTGGACAGAGTCTAACTCAATACCCTTTACGGCTAGGTCATCTATATACTTTTTTCGTAATAGGTCTAGATTTGTTTGAGGTTCCATCTTAATCAGAAGGCGCGTGTTTCAGAAATCGTAGCACCGCGAGACACATCAATCTTTACTGCTAGATTCCTCATCTCTTCTTTAAGACGTTCTAGTTCTTTTTTATTCCTAGAGCTAGTAGTCCTTTTCATATTTTTTTCTATTCTATTTACCCTTTCTCGTTTCTTCTCTAATTCCCTAGTAAGAACCCTAATATCAGCGTCCTTTTCCCACTCATTTTTAAGTACAGTCTGGTAATCTAGAAACTTTTTCAAGTCCATTCCATTAGCAAACTCTCCTGCTTCTCCAGATTGCATCCTCATGGTCATTTCTAATCCAGTTCTTCGTTCTCCAGTAGCTGTGTTTAGAAATAAGGGCTCCCCTCCACCAATTTCTTCAAAGAAATTACCTATTGTGAATCCTTTAGTATAATCATCAAAAACCCAGTTCCCCATATAGTCAAGAGAAGCAAGCACTTCATCATTTCCTGACGCGCTGTCCAAAGCTTCTTGTGTCATCCTATCTCTACTTAAATTTAATCTGTCTTCTTCAGTATTACTCAATGAACTAAAAAGACTATCTATATAATCCTGGTCAGTTTGAACAATATTTCCATCATCATCCTCTAGAATAGTATTTTCCTCATTCCCACCTGTCAGCTTATTCTGTAATATATTATTCAAAGTTAAACTTTTGTCAATCCCGAAGGACGACTCTCCGCCTCCCGTATAATTCCATTCATTAAATGGTAAGTCTAAGTTATACATATTATCTATTTGAGCATTAATGTCAGGTGCTGTACCCATAATATGTGATTGGTATTCATCTAACGCCTCTCCCCACTTTTCTTTTTGCTCATCAGTGCCAGAAAGAAAAATAGTCTCACCCAGTTCTAAAAGAGAAGCATCTCTTAGAGCATTGCCATCACGGTCTTCTACCTTTTGTGTCTCTAAATTTAGAATTGACATGCCATTCGGATGCTCTAATTTATTTTCTTCAGTAGTTTTAGCTTCATTCTCTGTCTTTTCTTTCGGGCCTTTTATTACTTCTTCAAGCTCTTCCTCAGTTATTTCTCCAACCATTCGCATCTTGTATAGGTCTTTTTTTGTCGTGCGTGCAATCAAAATTTCTGCATTATTACTATCTATATTCTTTTGAGCATCTGTTAATGTCCTCATCCACTCGCCGCCCTCAGTATCAATAAATCCATTAAGAACTCCAGCTTTTTGAAGCTCCTCAAAAACCATTACAGCAACTGCGGATTCATCAGCAGAAGGTGTAGCTCCACCAAGAGAAATAGCATCATTAATCGTATTTACCATCTGTGAAAGAAGCTCAATTTGTTCAACCTCAGGTTGAGCTAGAATACCTAGTATATCGTTACCAGCTTGTATCACAGCTAAACCCACATCAGTCTCATTTCCTTTACCTAGTTTCTTATGCGCTGACGCAATCCTTGCATTTACATCTCCAACGAACTCACTCATATGGTCTGATAGTTGTACCTTGTCACTAAACTTTAAATTAGGAAGAAATTTTAAAACACTTCTAGCCCATGCGCCATTCTCTTCTAGAGCCGCTTCCATAAATCCATTTAAATTTCCAATGCTACTATCAAAATCTTTTTGATTTTTTAAATTTATAGCGTCCACAACTTCTAAAGTCGACTTTAACTTAGTGTATTCAGGGTCTGTCTGTGCCCTAACCATATTCGCAACCCTTAGTTGCAATCCTTTATGAGTCGAAATTCCTTGAGTAGGACTACCTTTGACATCAATCCTCTTAAATAATTCCTGCATTTCAATATCATCTACAAAGTAATTCTCTTGTAGAGCTACTATTTCACTATCATTTAGAGAAGGATTGGATTGTCTAGAGTCTTGAAACCACATTGGAGTATTATTAGATAAATAAAAGTCTACTTCTTTAGCTGTCTCAGATAAGTTTCTAACCATAAGTAGCTGTTGTTCCGTCATGTCACGTCTTATTTCACTAGCTTTAAGCATATCCGTCATAGCCAAGTTATCTTTAGATAAAAGAGTAGTTCTGCTTTTTCTAAGCTCTTCAATAGAATCCATTATGTCCTTACCACCTGAGGTAGTTTCCTGATATGGAAGACTCTGAAGGTCGTTTATACTCCATTTCTGTACCTCTAACTTATCTACTTCAGATTCGTATAACCTTTGTTGGTCATTAGCTAGCTGATTTAACGTATCTATATGTGATTCTTGAAACTTAAGAGCCCTATCAGCCTCCCTTTGTGTTGCTTCAGCAGTAATCTGAGTTTGCAAGAGACCTTCTTCACGCGTTTTCTGTGCTGTTAGTCTCTTGTCCCAAAGACTTGCTTCAACATTAAGTCTTCTTTCCTGTAATAGATAATTTTGTCTGAAAGTATCATCCTTTTGTCGCTCTAACCTGTACATCCTTTCTATAGATGCTAATGCACTTAAAAAGTTTGCTCCAGTTGCAGAGGTAAATCTTTCAGTAAACATATATGGATTGGTTTCTGCCATCGTATTATCCTCTTAACCTTTTAATCTTAGCTTCCATATCAGATTTCCTTCTTTGTGTTGAAGCGACTCCAGCAAATAGTTCTTTAAATGCCTCAATATTCATATCTTGCCCTGCTAAATCTATATCCTTCATACCCTGTGAATATGAATCCCACAAACTTTTCTTTGCCCTATCTTCTGCTTGAATACTCCGATAATTTTTAGCAAGAGAACCACCAGTGTCTCTAATAGTAGCGTACGCATCTGATAATTTTGTTGAGACTGAGGTTAATAACTTGTCAGTTGAGTGAGCCATTTTCTCGGATGCTATCTCCATTTTCCCATAAGCAGCCTCTCGCGCATCAGGTAAGGAGCCACCTAATTGAACTAGTCCCTTTTCTATTCCAGAGGCTAAGTCCCGATTTGCACCTCTCTGCTGCCATCCCTGTAATGCGTTTATAGCAAGTTTACCCACTGTGTAAACTGCGAATGCTGTGGTTGCGCTTATAGGTTCCATTATCTCACCTAGTTCCTCGACTGTCCATGGAAGGAAAACCGATTTCTTTCGTCAATCAATTCATCCCAGAGGCTCATTGGTTTATATTCAACTGTCTCAATTTCCCCTATTGGATTACCCGAGGGGTCTCTTCTTTGCCATTCAAACTCATCCTTTCCTAGTAACTCACCTGGTTTTGCTACTTTTCCTAACTTCTCTCTCTCACTCGCAGGCCTAGCCCTCATCTTCTGTAACGCTTCTGAACCGTAAACTCCACGGGCTTTATCATAATCTATTTTAGCTTGGTCAAAACTCCCTGATGCTTTCATTTGAGTATCAACCTTACTCTGAATATTCTTATATTGTGATGGGGCAGGAAAGTTCTGTTCGTATTTAGCAGTTGCCTCTAATTTATCTATTTGTTCTTGTGAAAGATAATTTTTACCAGCAACGTCATAAACATAATCTCCCATAGCTTCAGAGAATGTTCCTCCCTGACCATAATCTTCAATATCTCCGACAGCTTCTCTTCCTCCTATTTTATATATATCAGAAACATTACGGAGTTCTTTCCCAGACATTGTTTGCCATCCTTTTTCAGTTTGTCTTGCAAAAGTCTTATCAAGAGTTTCGTCAGATACACCTTTCCACGTTTCTAATATACCTTCAGGCTTTTCATACTCAAACCCGTATTCCTCAGCCGCTTCTGCAAACTCTTCATGCTCTGCTTTGCCTTCTTGATATCCCTGCCACAAACTAAAACCAGCGTCAGCTGCTTGATTCCAAAAAGCACCCTTTTCCCTAATTGTTCTCGTCTTTCCGAAATAAGAACCAAGAGCTTCTGTTGCTTTACCAGCTCCTCCAGCAATATCTTGATACTGATTTTGAAGACCACTAAGATATGATTGCATCCCTTTCATAATATCTCCTGTCTAGAATTTAATATTCCTGCTCCTCTAAAGATAACCATTTTACTACGACACTGTTGAAACTCCACCGCTGACATAAGATACTCTCATTCCCTTACCAGCACCATTAACAATAATTAAATCACCATCAGACTCCATATACATAGTCCAAGCCTTAGTAGGGTCTCCAGATAAAGTAAAATTCATTAAGTTCCCACCAGTGTTTTGCCCTCCACTGTCAACTTGCCAAAAGTCAGCAGTCCCATATGATTCAAAAACTGATTTACCATGCGTTACAGTAGAGAGAGCTGCAGCTACTGCAGGAGCACCAAGCCTTGACCACCCATACCTTCCCATCCATGAGCATCCACCTTGATTGAGTTCCGTTCTCTGGTCATATACTAGAGTTACCTGTGATGATACAGAATAATTAGTAGCATTGGAACCGTTGTCATTTAAAAATTTACCCTTTATACGATGGTAAGTGTATCCCATAGTTGGAAAATATACATTTGTCGTAGCTCCACTAGCAGGGTCATTAACATGTTTTGTATATATATCAACAAAAGTACTGTCATCAGTACTTCCCTGCATTACCAAATAATACGATGCATCTCCACTGGGTATAGTAGTATAAGTAACTACGGCAGTATACTTAGCATCTCTACCTGCTGGTAAACTACGTGAAGCACTATAAACTTCTACAGGTGAAGAAGATGTATTGGGTGCGACGGTGCCAGAGTTCCATGCGTCTGGGCTGGTATATGTCGCTGTTGATTCCAATATCGATGGTGGAGTGTCGTTATCATCTATAAGAACTCTAACCTTATCTGCCCCTTTATATTCTATCAAACTTAAAGAATTAGATACTCCGTCTAACTCCATTCTAGTAGTCGCAGATGCTGCCGTCCTTACTATAAGACCTCCAGTATCCATCATATCAGCACCAATTGTGCCATGTACTATTAAGTTACCATCTATTACCTGAGAAACTGTAGTCCAAGTTCCAGGATTACTCCCAGTATATAAATACTTTGTGGTTGACCAATCTCCTACTTTATATTGAGTAACAGTATCTCGTATAATCTGAGGGCTATCCAAAACAGCCCAAGCTGCATCATCAGACCATGCTTCCGCAGTTGAAACAAGATAATAATGTCTACTACCTCTTGACCCAGCTACTCCCGCATCACCCTGTATCCCCTGTACACCTTGTATACCTTGTATACCCTGTGAGCCAGTTTCACCCTGTGAGCCAGCTTCACCTTGTGAGCCAGTTTCACCCTGTGAGCCAGTTTCACCCTGAGTACCCTGAGTACCCTGTGTGCCCTGGTCTGCAATTAAATCCCAATAACTTCCAGTTCCAGGTGGCCCCACCGTACCTCCACTTGCTGCTGAAGTATGTGCTGTATCAGTTATCCAAGACTTTGAGATATGTGAGACTGCATCGTTCTTAGCGTATGCAACACTAGAAGCTGACCACGCACCTCTCCATGTCATACCAGGGCCGTCAATCGTCTCTCCATTAGCTAAGATAAGAGTTCCTTTAATTGTGAGGTTACTACCATCCCATGAAAGCCTTGCGTCTTCAGACCCACTCGCAGTATTATCAAGATAACGCCCAATCTTCATTACTCCATCAGAAGTGAGTTTTACTTTCTTTTCAGTACTGCTATACAATTCTATAGGAGTATTAAACATCCTTAGACCATTGGTGTTATCAGCCGTGAGTCCTTTAAACCCACCAGTAACTGCAAGAGTAAGGTCGTTTCCAATAGCTATTCCAAATTTGTCAGTTCCACCATAATCAACGTAGCTAGAGAGTTGTCCCACAGCTACCGTAGGCTTCAAATCATTCCAATTAGAAGTACCTGTTCGTGCATATATACCCATTGTAGGCCCAGCGTGACTTAAAATTGTGGATGTACTGGTAAGGTCTATAAATCCTTCACCCGCAGCACTACCAAGTGAACAAACCGCATCACCATCTACCCAAGCATTTGCTCCCGTTGAATCTAAGTTCCTACTTGTTATGTTGTATCTATATCCACCAGTAATACTTGAAGGAGAACTAGCACTCATCTTAAATACTTCCTGTTGAGCTGAGCCTGCAGGAGCCGTCTTCATTATAACATACTTTCCAGTAATATTATTATGCTCTACATCCATTGTAGTTGCACCAGATGCTAAGTCAGCTATGAGCTTAGTCGTAGGAGCTACCATTATCCTCCCACCAATAGTAGCTAATATGTCTTGAGCTACTAGAGTCTCTACTACAAGTTCGGATGCGTACAATGAACGGAACTTTCTATTGTAATCACCCAAATCAATATCACTGCTTCCAAGAGGAAGAACATCAGAGCCACCTGGTTCAAGAGTAATATCAGCAATGCTAATCAATCTAGGTGTGGTTAATGTAGTAAATGAGGGTGTACCATTTGTACTGACATCTTGGTTAAAGTCATATCCGTCTGCTTTATCAGCGTTAAGATTAGGAACAAGAGTAGTATTACCAATAACAAACGGATTAGTATTGCTAAAAGTGTGACTTGCTGATACTGTCCTTGCTGTAGAGATATGCATATACTGAGAATGGTCATCATTACTTAAATCATCTAAATCTGAGTGAGACTTGATAGCTCCACTTGTTGCTCCCCCAGCGCCAGCGGACACAGATGTAGATACAATTGATGGTTGGCTAGCCACTGCTCCCCCAGAAAAACTAGCATTAGAAGTAGACATCTCAACCCACCCAGTTTCTCCTTTTACCAAGTGAGATAGTCCTCCATCAGGACGTTGTGTAAAAGTCTGGTCTCCTAATGAGCCTGAATTAGGGTTGGGTACACCCCTCTTAGTTCTCGGAATTGTAGCCTGTTCATGTCTTGCTCGTCTTGTTGATTTTTCAGCAGGCATTATCGGATAGACCTCTCTCTGTATACAATAGTCATATCATTAATCTCAAATGTAGAAGGTACAGTTGCAGTCGCAGCTAACTTTAACTGAAAAGACTTTATATTATTAGACTCAGACGATGTATCTGGTCTCAAGACAGCTTCAGACCATGAACTACCTGTACCTTGAAGAGTATTTGATTCATAATTAGTTCCATCTTCAAAATCATACCCATAAGTAGTTCCTCCGTTTGTATCAAATGTAGCATATATATTTGTATCTGAAGGAGATTTATAAGTAAGATATACTCCATATACTCTCTTCACTGTGCCAGGATTCCCAAAATCTATATCTCCAGTTCTAACCTCATAAGAGGTAGAAGACTGTACTGTGTCATCCCACTTCTTTATATTGCCAGAACTATCAAGTGTTTTAATAATATTATCAACGTCTAAAACATAATTTGTTGTAGAAGCTGGTGCCCTTTCCTTTATCTTAGTCCATCCATTAGTGGTTAAACAATACTCATACATATCATCTGACGCAGTACCCTCATCGCTCCAATCACCAGTTACAAATAGTTTCCTCTTGTTAGGATAATAAAATATCTGGCTATTTACATTAACATGATTAGCCCAATCATCTTCATGGATAGCACCTTCTGTTAAATTATTAACCTTCTGCCCGTCATATAGATAACACCCATTTTCATTTACCCATGCAATACCAAAGTCTGTTTTACAAACAGCCCCTGGGTGAACAACTCCCTTACCAACAAAAGTATCTTCTAAAAACTCCGCAACTTTAGTCGCATTGATTAAATACATAACTCCTCTTTTAAACTGAAGAATCCTGTCTGCGTAAGTTTCTAACTTAATAATATCATCACCATCATTAACAACTACATCTATCTCTCTACCAACAGAAGGAAAACAATCAAAAGAATTGGTTACAGATTTAATCATCCTGTCCCCGTACTTTTTTCCATTCTGCTCTATATTGCCTATATAAACCTTCCTGTTAAGAACAACTGCTGTCTTATACTTAGCTGAAATCGTATCAACAGTAGGTTTAAACCCATTCAAAGATTCATAAGATTCAAGAAGTGGAAGTCCAGTAGTCTCTATTGAATTGGATTTACTACCCGAGGTATGCTCCGTAGCAAATGCGTCTACTGAAGAACCCAGCTTATCAGCAGGAAACTCAGACTCCCAAGAACCTTTTAAACCCTTGATAAAATTTAACTGAGCTATCCTATATGGGACATCATCCTCTATCATATATAGATTTGCACCAGTAATTCTTTTATTCGTCCATGCATTTCTAACGTGTCCCGTAATACCAATCTTATATCCAAAATCATTTGGATGTAGGCTCACAGCCTGCGTAGGCATTGAGAATAATAAACTTTCAGCACTATCATTTTCATCATATACAAAGGAGTAAGCAAACTTCTTAGACCCTTTAGCACCAGAGGAACCTGTTTTCTCAGTATCTCCTATTCTCAAATCAGAAATCTGCATCACAGGTACAGCCGAATCAGTAAAATCTGATGAAGTAGTTACACTTCCACCACCAGTTAAATCAATAGCCATATCAGTAATAAAACTAAACTTAATAGGAGTTAACGTACTATCTCCAGAACCGCTCTTTTCTGTAACTTCATCATATGGAAGCTCAAGAACAACCCACTCACCAGGGTCAGCGAGAAAGAGATTAGTTAATGGAATTTCCCATCTAATCCAATTGTCAGAAGCATCGTATAACTGAATCTTAGGATTAGAAAGAGTGATAGACCACGCCTGATTCTCATCAACAATTTTAGAATGTGTTCCCATCCACATATCTCTGTTATCCATATCTTCAAGCCTAAGAGCAACATAAGCAGCCTTTCCAGTTGATATTACAGTAGAATTAGAAAAATCAGGAGATGTCCAGTAGTTTTTTTGTTCAGCATCATCATCATTCTCATTTACTAACTTCCAACCCAATCTCCTATAAAACGCTCCTTCAAATCCACCACCTTGTCTAGATTGAGTCTGAAGATGTTCCCCAGCAGTATCTGTCATAGTCCACGCAGATGCACTATCAAACGCAGGAACAGAAGTTGTTGACTCTCTTATATTCCTAATATGCCAGTGAACCCTCTCAGTACCCACAAGACTATTGGGAGCAGTTTTAGTAGTATATCCTTGTATAGGGGCAGTCAGCTCTTGTAATGTTTTAAACCATTCTTTTACATCGATTGTTGTTGAAGCATCTGTAAATAGAGTCCTATCTATAGCTCCAATCCAAAGAGAATTATTACCAGAATTAAATCCAGCGTCGGACATCCTTATAGCCCCATCAACATTATAAAAGATAGGTTGAGGGTTTTCACTTCCACCAGCCCAATCTGATGATGTATCTAAATGAGTAGGGGTTTCCCAATCAGCACCATCTGCACTCCAATAGAGTTTTTTATCTGCATCTCTCCAACCTAATAGATAATCTGTTCTAGTTCCTGTAGCAGGATTTCCATCCCAATCTTTATGATAATCAGAAGAGAACCTGAATAATCCATACCCTTTAGCAGACGCATTAGCGGCAGGCTTTGTAGACGCACTGTTAGTAACGGTTGTAAAACTACCAGCATTGGTAATCTTTCCAACGTCATCTATAGAAACATCTATTGCTTCAGATAATTGAGTATCCCCTATATCGCGAGCATCAGATTTAGAGTTCAGCCCTCCATGAAAGGCTTCTACCTTGTGGAATTTCCTTGCCATTTAGTAATTTTTTAATACCTCTTTAATTTTCTCTAGCATCTCATCGTCCTTCTTAGACTTGGTTGCTTTAACAATCATTCCTACGACCTTTAGAACGATAGCTTTAGCACCATTCTTCTTGACCTGATTCTTTATGTACACAGACAACATGCTCATGATTCTTCCTTCATAACTTTAGCTCCGACAAGAACTTTCTTTACAGAAGTCCAAACCAAATCGT
>Ga0098047_10000140_pt1 | contig 28000 bp, 21 predicted proteins | sample 12_taG_FD_92585 | JGI IMG/M metagenome (GOLD analysis project Ga0098047, IMG submission 92585) | Marine viral communities from the Subarctic Pacific Ocean - 12_ETSP_OMZ_AT15267 metaG | ecosystem: Environmental > Aquatic > Marine > Oceanic | place: Subarctic Pacific Ocean | collected 2015-01-16 | reverse complement strand
CTGAAGGATCTGATGTTACTCTTCCAGAAGCTAGTAGTATTTATGATCCTGATGCTACATATCTTCCTAAAGTAGATTATCTTAGTATGCCTCCTGCTACTGTATATGCAGATCGTACTTCAGGTACTTATAGAACTAAAATGTTAAAAGCAGCAAATAAAATGGTTGAAGATGAAATAGATATTACCAGAGGTCCAGCAGGAAGATATGAAAACTTTATGGATTACATTGGTCTACAGAGTCAGTGGAAAGATAATACTTGCGTAGAATGTGTTAAGGAAGCAGAGAATATGGCAGGTATCGAAGGGGGAATTCCTGATAGTATTATGGATAATAGAAATTTCTGGAAGTACCATCGAGACTATGGATATAAACCAACTGATAATCCTGGACCTGGATCTGTTTTACAATTTACAACAGAGCCTAACAAGAAACTAATAAACAAGGTAAGAAAGAATCTAGGAAAAGACTATTCAGACCAACTTATAGATTATGGATATCCAATGCACATAGGAATAATGAAAGATGATAGTACTTATATAAATGATGGACATAAGTGGAACAGTGTATATGAAAAAACTTTATTTGATGAGGATGGAACACGAAAGAGATATCATGGATATGATAAAATGGCAAAAAATGAAATAGAAGCATATAAAGCTGCACAAAAAGCTAATAGAGAAAAGGAAAGTAAGGAAGGAGGTGCAAAAATTGGCAAAGCAGATGAGAATCTTATGGAGTTTCAACGTATGAACAGAAAGAAAGATAGAGATGTTAACTATAATAAAAGAACTTATGGACATAAGGGAGTGAGTGGAAGGATAAATTTTTCTATGGGAGGACCTGCAGAAGAACTTATTGTTTTTGACGAAATTACTCCTGAAATCAAGAAAAAATATCGTAAAAACGCAGCTTTAAGACATAATAATCCTGGGAATATAATGGGATGGACCAAAGGAGGAAAGAAAACTGCATTTGCTAAGTATTTAGAAGGTCAGGGAATAAACTTTAAGAAAGGAAGTACCAATGTTCATGGAACATTTTTAGATTTCTCGGATGAAGGTTTAGGAACAGGTCTTAAGGTAAAACAATTGTTTTGGCAGAAAATGAAAACCAATCCTATGTATAGAGATTTAACTGTAGACCAGGCTTTACGGTTATATAGTGGGGGAGGTTCAGAGAAAAAACCTTATTATCATCATAAAGACTATACTGGAGGATCAGATTATAAGGATACTTCAGATTTAAAACTAGCTAAAATGACTTCAGATAGCATTCCTATCCGTGGAGGGTATGATGCGAAGATGCTTGGTTTTAATGATTTGGGTACTAAAAATCTAGGAGACCTGTCACAAGCAGAGTTTGATATGATATCTGCAGGACAGATTCGAGGAGAAGATTCTCAATTATATAAGCATATGTTTCAAAACAAAAGCCCAAGTGAAATAGATTTTGCAAATTATTCTTTGATTTCAAATACAGAAAGAGCTAAACAGGCAGCCGAAGCAGAAAAAATAAATCAAGAAGAATCAGAAAGAAATAAATTTATTAGTGGAAATGATTCAGGTATGTTTACAATGCCTGTAGATAATGTAGGAATTTCTTCTCAGAATCTTAATGTTCCTTTACTGGGAGCAGACTTAGATGCGGAAGCTCAATTCGCAGAGAATATGTATAGAGAAAGAGGGGGGAATGTATATGCTAGGGGAGCTGAAGTAGTAGATACGGAAACAGTGACAGAACAAGTAGCCCCGCAAGGAGTTACAGAAACGGTTACAGAAACGGAAGCGATAGAAGAAGCTCCAAAACCTAAAAAACCATTAACACCACTGGATGGAGAGGAATCAAAAAAGTTTAATCTATGGAGAAAAGCGTGGGGAATAAAGAATGATGATTTTATGATTGATATGAATGAATACGATATTCCTGCATATTTTAAAAGTAATGCATGGAAGATAGTAGGAAGTGATTATAAGTCTGACCTTTGGAAAAGATAGAGAAGTATGTTTCGCTATAGATAAGAGAATGTATTTTGTTTTCATAACAGAGTTTGTTATGAATTATTAGTTAATTAATATAAATTTGTAAATATAGTACTATGGATGAAGTAAAAAACGTAGAACCAAAAACCAATCAAAAGGATCTCGATACCTTATGGGATATTGACGAACCTACCTTTGAAGAAGCCTTTGATTTAAGTAAAGATGGAGATAATGATCCTGTTCTTAAAGGTTTAGATTTACCAGAACCTGAGACTACCAAGGAAGACACTGAGGTAGAAAATGCTTTAGACCTTGATCTGGATAATCCAGAAGGGGTTGAGAAAAGTAAAAGAAAGAAGGACTGGACAGAAAAAACTAAAAAAGAATTAGATGCCGAAAAAGAACCTGAAAATGTTCGTACTGGTAGTGAAGGAATGTCTAAAGAGATAGAAGAGGCTGTTGAAAAGGAAGAGATAGAAAAAATTATAGATAAAGATACTGAAGAATCCACTGACACTGGAGAAAATGAATTTAGCGTTTTTGCAAAAATGTTATCCGAGAAAGGGATAATAGATCTTAATGAAGAAGAGTTTGACCCTTCTGAAAAAGGATTAGTAAATGCAGTAGACGACACCATTGATCAGAGGATAAAGGAAGAGATTGATCTTTTCCAAAAGGGCTTACCCACAGAGGGTAAGGATTTACTCCGCCATATTATGAGTGGAGGAACTGTTTCTGATTTTGTTAATGCTTATGATACACCAAATGTAGAGGATTTGGATATTGGAGGTAATAACTTTCAGAATCAACGTGCTGTTTTAAAAGAATTCTTAAGACTCCGAGGAGATAATCCAGAGGAAATTAATGAGACTTTGACTGATTATGAAGATTTAGGAAAACTTGGAAAGCAAGCTGAAAAAGCTAAAGTTAGATTAGGACAATATTATGATGATCAAAGACGATCTTTAGCAGAAAAAACCAGACGGGATTCTCAAGCGAGAGAGACCCAAAGAAAGGAAGTTCTAAGTCAGATCACTGATACGATAACAGGTTCTGAAAGCATTAAAGGATTTCCTTTATCCAGGAAACGTAAGAGAGAGCTATTACAATACATGACCGAAGCTAATATAAAGGTTGATGGTGCAAATGGTCCTCAGTATGTTTCTCAATTCCAAGCAGATGAGATGAAAGCATCACAAAATGTTGATGATTTCATTTTAAAGGCTTATCTGAGAATGACTGATTATGATTTGGAGGGTGTTAAGAAGAAATCTAAAACAGATTTTACTTCTAAACTTAGAAGCACACTTCAAAACAAAAAGGACATGACAGATACACAGGCTAAGTTTGGAGGAAACAAAAAACCTGGAACATCTGGAAATTCTGCTGAATGGGACATTTGATTTTTTAACATTTTTTTAATTTAAATTTTTTATTATGAGAGCACAAAGTAAATTAGCAGTCTTAACAAGACCTTGGCATGCGAACTTTACGGAAAGCAATCACCTAGGAGCTGCTTTTTTGGCAGAACCTCATAAGTTCGATAAAGTCCTAACAAGGATCTTTACTGCGTCTAGGGTGGCTGACAATCCGTTAACAGCTATGACCAAAGGCATGGGAAGAACTTCAGAAATCGAATCATTCGATTGGGAATGGGAATTAATGGGAGGGTCTTCAAGACCTTTAATTCAGTTAGAAGCACCTTCAGGTGATGGTTTAGCTGGTACAGAAATTACCATTAAATTGGATGAAGACTGGTTCAAACCAGGTGACGTTATTTCTCCAGGAGACAAAAGAACTCTAGTTAGAGTACAAACTTCTCCTATTGCAGATGGTAACGGTTATACTTATACAGTACGTCTATTAACAGATGATCAAACAGCTACATTAGGAGCACAATTCAATGGAATTGGAGTTCAATGGAGTAAGTTTTATTCTGTCTATGAAGAAGGTGGTGACCAATCAGGTTCTACTAGTTATGCATTGCCAATGAAACTGGCTTCACAACTTTCTACTTATAGAAAGGAGTATTCAGTTACAGGAGATGCTGCTAATCAAGCCTTAGTTGTAGCCTTAATGGATGCAAACGGTAAAGTATATAAGGATTATAAATGGTTGAAATATGCTGAAGGTGAATACTGGATCCAATGGCATAAAGAGATCGAAAGAGGATTATGGTATGGTAGAATGAATAACACTCTTCCTGGAGCCAATGGCCGTCCCGTTAGGACTGGTCCTGGTGTACAAGAATTGTTGGAAGATTCTCACGTACATGTATATAATACTCTTACTGAGAAATTGATCCGAGAATATCTACTTGACATCTTCTTCGGAAGAGTTGATATGAAGAACAGAAATATTGTTGCTTACACTGGAGAGTACGGAATGTTAGCATTCCACCAAGCAATGGTTAATGCTTCTTCACCTTTCTTAGTTGTTGATACTAAGTTCATTCAAAGTGCGACAGGACCATCAGCCAATAACTTGGCATTCGGTGGCCAGTACGTAAAGTACAATGGACCTAATGGTATCACTCTAACGCTTCGACACAATCCTGTGTATGATGATAGAGAGATCAACCACTTAATGGATCCAAATCTTCAGGTTCCTGTTGAGTCTATGAGGTTTACCTTTTTAGATTTCGGCGGCCCAGGAAGCTTAGGTAATATTAAGTATGTTCATAAGAAAGCTGGATATAAATTAGGTTACGTTTCAGGTCTTCAAACACCTTACGGATCTAATAAAGGAGGATTGATGAGTAATTCCAAGGATAGTTATACAATGATAGTTCACGATCAGTGCGGAATCCAAATTGATGATGTAACTCGTTGCGGTGAATTAATATTGGGTACTAATCCTTAATTTATTAATTAAAACTTTTTAAAGTGGAAAAAGAAGGACATTTAATTTACGTAAAACCAATCATAAAGGAAAGATGGCACGGCCTACATAAAATGGGTCGAGCCAAATTTCAAGGTACACATGACGTTTATCAGGCTATTTATAGTCAGAATAAGGGAGGGTTTGATACAGGACTTAATGAAGAAGAGGCGAATCGTTTAGGAAAACGCCTAGGGCATGACCTAAAGAATCACACTTCTAATGAGTACTGGCAGAATTTTAAACTTGTTTTAGAAGATAAAACGACTGTGTTTAATACTACTATTCCTCTTGAGGAATTACAAGTAAAGTTTATGAAAGCGAGTAAGTTCATAGCCAACTCTGTAAAGGAATTGGATCAAGGTCTTTGGCCTTCAGCTCGTTACGTGATACATGATGAGGTTGAGGAGCTAGAGAGGGAAGCAACAAAAATCGAGGTTAAAGCTCGTGCTGTGGAAGTCTTTAGTGAACTCAGTCCAGAGAAGAAAGTAGATTTATTGAAAGTATTCGGAAAAGGAGCAACCAATGTTTCTGAGAAGTTTGCTTATACAAAACTCTATGAGATTCTTGAAGAAGATCCTAATAAATTCATTAAGCAAGCTACAATGAAGCCTGCCGAACTGAAAACCAGGGCTTTATTTTTCGATTTAGAGCACAAAGGGATATTCAGAAGGAAAGGAACAGCAGTTTTGTATAACGACCAACAGGTTGGTTTTGACTATGATGATGCTGTATATAATCTATTGAATCCGAAAAATCAAGAACTTTTGTTAAAGTTAAAAGATGATTTAGAAGCTAGAGGCTAATGACTATACAAGATATGCATTGGGATTTTAAGTTAAAGTTGAATAAGATCGACAGTTCAGACTTTACCAATCTTCAGATACCTGAGATTGATTGGTTATTGAATGAAGCTCAGATACTTTTCTTAAAACAACGATATGGTATCTCAAATCAGAAGCGGATGGGTTTTGAAATCTCACAAAAGAGGATTGATGATCTAAGAAACTTAGTGGTGAAGGATGTATTCCTTCCCGCTGCTGTTTCTGGAACTGATCCTAATATGTGGATAGCTCAAGTGCCTGCGGATTATGCTTTTTTAATAAGGGCAACAGTAAATGCCCAAACTAGTATAGAAGATCCAGAGTGTCCTAATAAACGATTAACAGCAATACAAGTTCAACACGATGACTTAAGTAGTGTTTTATCTGACCCTTTTTACTCTCCGAGTTATTCTTGGGGTGAAGTACCTATGGTCTTTGGAACTCAATTAAGTGGTGGTATACCTCCATACGATCTGAATGAAGTTTATGCTTATACAGATGGTACGTTTGTTATAACTACTATAAATTTTGACTATTTAAGAATGCCTACCAGGGTCGCTTTTCCTGGTGGCGTACCAGGAGGAACATATAATATGCCCGATGGAACTGCTGTAGGGCCGATTCCAGCATTTACGAATTCGGAATTACCATTAGCTACTCACGAAGAGGTGGTAGATATAGCAGTACAAATTGCGGCAGGGGATATTGATCATCCAGGATATCAGGTAAAAGCATTAAAAACATCTATTCACGAATAAAATTAAAAATTTTCAATTATGGCAGAAAAAAGAGTATTTTCAGTAATTCCAACAACAAGAGCGGCAACGGGTACTATTACTTGTGCTGATGGGGTTACTACTAGAATTCCCCCTTTAGCAGGAGCAATTGTGGGAGCGGCAGCAACTTTAACAAATTTTCAACAGCATACTGGTCCTGTGGTAGTAGGAAGTATAGGTATCTTTGATGCAAATACACTAGTTACAGTAGCAGCTACGGGAGTAGCGGGAGCATTTGATGGCTTAGATTTATTTATTGTAGTAGCAACGGATCAAGCTGTACCAGCTGGATCAGCAGGAACTGGGTTCTTAATTAGAAAGTCAAAAACATTTTCACGAGCAAATGTTACTGCAGTTACTAATCAAGCTCAAATATGTTCTGAAGCAAAAGTTGCCATCCTAGATGGCTTTACAGCTGAGTGTGACACTGAGTATTGTATTAAGATTCGTTATGAGTCAGAAGCGATCAAACAAACTTACGGTTATCAAGACCTGGTTAAAACTTACACATATACCACATCATGCTGCGGCGATGATTGTGCTTGTCCTGATGGAGATTGTGCTGAGTTAGCTTACGGTATTGCCAAGGCTGTAAATGATGATCCAGATAATCTTGTAACGGCGGTAGCAGAAACTGATACTGCAATACCAGGTACATGGGTTCCTATTGTAGAAGCTGATTTTGCAACTGGTATACTTTGTACTGATGTAAGAGTTACTTTTACTGGTCAAACAGGATCATTCTTCGATGGTTGCGGTCCTAATCCAATGGTTAAAGACTTCGTTAATAACGATTTCTATATTGGATTAACTTGTGGCTTTGAATGTAATGGTACAATTACAGATGACGGTACTGGAGATTCCAATACTATTGTTTTTGAACAAGGTATAGGAGAACAAGTACAGAATTTAGAAGAATATGCTGATGGATATTCTAGAAAGTTCGGTATTTATAGAATTCCTTTCCCAAGAACAGTAGTTGATAAGCTTGCAGTAGCAGGAGTTGCTTATGATGTTGTTCAGATTATTTATAATGATGTTCATGATTCAGCTAACACTCTTGGACAAGTAGCTTCTCCAGAAAAAGTTATTGTTGCTGTAGATAATACAGACGCTATTGCTTTGGCGGGTTCATTCTAAGCATAGGGATGTTAACATTTAATGAGGGAGGTCTCAGATCTCCTTCATTATATTTTTGTAACTTAAAGGGTTCGTTAATATTGAATTTTCAATAAACGGACCCTTTTTACTAAAAAACACCCAATGACAGTAGGAACTGTAGAATATTATGAATGTTTATTAAAAGTTTTAGCAGAACAGATATTATTAGATTGTGCTAACGAATGTGATAGAGACAAAGAATTATATAGTCTCTTTAGAACTGTAGAAGCTTTAATAGCACAGTTATATCTTTATGCTCCTAGAACTACAGAAGGAGAATGTCTATATAAAGAAAAAGATATAGCTATTATTAAGGATGGTTTAGATAGACTCTTAAGGAATTATATATCATTGGGTAACTGTAAAAACTGTTAAATGAGTAATGTTATAAGAATAAATAGCATTTGTCCTTGTGATTCAACTGCAGAAGGAGGTTTTAATATTTTCTTACCTGTTGGTGTATATCAAGCAGGAACTATTGTTGTCAATCAATTAACTATATATAATCAGACAACTTCACAGAAGTGGGCAACAGGCCCTCTTTCTACTATAACAGTAACTGATGAAGGAGTAATAGGTGTTTATACCCAGTTAAAAGCTGTACTGGATTTAGACCCTGAAGGGATATTACCACAAGGAAGATATTGTATGTTTTTAGATATAGATTTTACTAGTACTACAGGAGTTCCTTTACATAGAATTGAAGAAATTTGTACGGTTTCCTTATGTGTATCTGAAGAACAATTAATGGACGATTTTGTAACAGATATACTATCAACTGATTGTGAAACAGATTGTACAGAATATCTGAAAGAAATATATTGGGAAGCCTATACTATGTATAGAGTTCTTAAAATATTAGATCCTTGTGGAATAGAAGAAAACTGGGATTTAGGATTAGGAAAATTATCAGGATTATTAACAACATTAAAAAAAGATTTGTGTGTAAATTGTTAAGATATGGCCGAATGTAGTTGTTGTTGTGAAGGTTTGGAATTACCTACTTCCGTATTTGAGAATGAATGTGGAGGTATGGATATCTTTGTGCGATATCTAGAAGCTGCTTATGTGGGTAATACTTGCATAGATGAATTAGTAGAACGAGTACACATATGGGGAGCTGCTTTTTGGTTATATAATACTAATCCAGGTGTTTTTGGATTTCCCGCAGATGAACCCATGTTGTTGCCTGCACCAGAATATACTTCTACTTTTGAAGATAAGTTTGTTGATTGGTGGATTTGTGCCTTTCCTGATACTGATGAAACAGAAGATAAAATATGTGAGATAAGAAAGAAATTATATCAAGCTTTTGGAGATGCATGTCCTCCTACAACAGTATATTGTGAACATTGTGAAGATGAACAATGGGATCCAGTCAAACAATATATAATGAGAGAATATGCTACTCCTGCTTTTGCAGGACCAACATATATTTCTCTAATTTCTGCTCCCCCTCTAGCTGTCAGTCCTGCAGATCCTGCTTCAGCGGGAGTATGGTATCCTTGTAAACCTGTTCCTGATCCTTCAGTATGTGCCGATTGTTGTAAAGATCCCACATATGAGTATTGGTGGATAAATGCATTAACAAGACCTGATTTTAATTTTAGATATGAAATCTGGAATGTTGATGGACCTGCATATATTGTAGATGATAGAGTAGTATTTAATGAAGAAGTTTGGAAAGCTTTAATTCCAGTTGGAGTTGGATGGGCTAATAGGCCTGGAGCAGTTTTAGGACAATGGGTAAAATTAAGTTAAAAATGGATAAAGAAGACAGAGCAGAAATAGCAACAATTAAAAATGATATCGAATGGATGAAGAATGATATGCAGAAATGTGAGAATCATCTGGCAGATATAAAAGCTGTGTTAATAGATCCTGATAAAGGTATGGCATTAAAAGTAAATAAAAATACAGAGTTCAGAAAGTCAGCAGGAAAAGCACTCTGGGGAGTATATGGAATTATATTGGCAGTATTAGCTAAATTATTTTGGCCTAGTGGAAACTAATAGAATGATAGAAAAGGATGAATTAACAGACCAAGAGATATTGGCCATTTCTATGGATAATACGTATAAGCTAATATTGAATGAATATAGTTATGAAGAAATGGATGGGGGAGGTGGATATTGGTTATTAAAAAATGCAAAGAGCATAAGTGCATTAAAAAGCGTAATTTCGTATTACGAGGAAGTAGAGAACTTTGAACGATGTGCTGAACTTTTTGAGGTATTAAATAAGCGTCAAAAACAGGAAGATTATGGCTAAAAGATATATGGGTATAAATCCTGCACACAAAGGATATTGCACACCAATGACAAAGAAAACATGTACTCCTGCGAGAAAGAGATTAGCTAAAAGGCTAAAACCAGGAGGAGATTTGTATAAAGGAAAGAAAGGTCCAAAAGGAAAAAATAGAAAATAATTATTAACTAAAATAACTATTATGTTTTTAAAAGATTTATTTGTAAAAGCAATACCTGCAGTAGCAAACACAGCTTCTACTATATTTAAAGAGCAGAATGGTAAAGTATCTTCTAAAAGAGTATTTAGTGTACTTGGTGGAGGGTCATTAATTACTATGGGACTTGGAATTATAGATAAAGGAATAGAATCTGGCAATGATAAAGTTCTATATGTAGGACTAGGACTTGTAGCACTAGGAGTTGCTGCAGGGTATTTAGCTGCATTTAATATAAAAGAAATATCTAAGGATAAGTAATGGGAATTAATTTCAATAGAAAGCAACAGCAATATTCTAATCCTTTTAGAAAGGGTCCTGTGATTGATGAGGTAAGACATCTAAAAGCTCAGATAAAATCTTTAGAATGTTTTGCGGGCTATTGTACTGGAGATCCTTTATGTGCACCAGGAGGAGTAGTATTTACAGATATAAATGGAAATCTTGATAATGATTGTAATGAATTCTTTTGGAATGATACTTTTAAACAGTTGGGAATAGGCACAAATGCTCCTGTTTCAAAGTTACATGTGTATAGTCCTGGGTCTACAATAGCCACTTTGGAATCATTTGCAGGAAATGCTATTGTACATCTAAAATCTAATGATAGTTATGGGTCTTATATTGTATATCAAGAAAATACTTCAGGAGATCAATGGCAAGTTGGAGAAAACGGAAGCACGGGAGCATTTGAATGGATAGATGGAAATGATTTTGGATTACATAAATGTATGGCATTAACAAAATCTGCTACTATTTTTGGTCCTAATACACCTAGTTCTTTAAGGTTATATGATGGACAAATAGGAGGCCCTCCTTCTCCAAAAAAGTATTTTAGTTTAAGAGCCCCTAATGTACTAGCAGCAAATACAGATTATATATGGCCTACAGGATATCCTGTTGGAGTTGGAGATGTATTATCTTCTGACTTAGCAGGAAACTTAAGTTGGGTTAGTGCTGGCGGAAGTCCTTGGACATTGGATGGGAGTGATAACTTGTTTACATCTAATAGTGCTTATGCAGGAGCTGCAGGTAGCGATAATATAATAGGAGGAAGAAATACTGGAAGTGTAGGAATGTCAGGAGTACAAAATTTAACTCTTGGGCTAATTAACCTAAATGCATTAACTACAGGAAATGGGAATATAGCTCTAGGAACTAATAATTTTAATTCTTTAGCAGATGGATTAAATAATACAGCTCTAGGATCATTATGTGCTCCTCTACTTACTTCGGGACGTAGAAATATATTAATAGGTCACAGACCAGGACAAGTTCTTCCCCAAACAGGAGACGAAAATATATTAATAGGTAAAGAAGTAGCTGTACTTGCTGGCTTAACTGCGGGATTTTCAAATCCTGGAGGAGGTGAGCAAAATATACTAATAGGTACAAATGTTTTAGAAGAAGCACGAGATATAGGATATCCTGCTGCAGCAAGTGTTGCCCAAACAGATTTTGATAGAATTATAGGTATAGGACTGGAAGCAGGAAGTTATATAAACTCTTATAATAGCCAACATAGTATATTTTTTGGAAATTATTCTTCTCCTATAATGTCTGACATTTCAGCTCCTCATACAGGAGTAGGAAATATAAGATCTATATTTTCTTTAACATCAGGAATTAGGAATATGACAGCAGGAGGAGCTACTGATGGAGCAGGACAGATAGTACTATATGGACATGAAGGACCCTTTCCTACATCAGGAATAACAGGGAAAATGTTAATGGTAGGAGGAGGAAATACTGGAGATTATAATTCTACAGGAAATACATATCATGAAACTCCCAATGCTTCTCTACATGTTTCAGGAATGGGAAGTCAGGATGCAACATATGTAGCACCTGTATTATTTCCAACTGCGACATATGCAGATGATCATATTTTAGTTGTAGAAGATGGAGCAGGAGTATCAGCAGGAACTCCAAATGCAGCACAAATGTTTATAGTAGATCATGATGGACAAATAAAAATGCCTAATATTCCTACAGGGGCAGGTGCAGCTCCAGCGGGTTTAACTTCTGGATCTGTTTGGCATGATACAACTACTGATAACTTAAAAATAGTACCTTAAAATAAAAAATTATGGGATTTACCAATAGATCAAAAACAAATGTAGCAAGATCGGAGTCATGGACTCCCGCAGCAGCTCTTATGAATAAGTTAAATAAACTAGAAAAAGAGATATGTTGTAATAAACTCTATTCTACTACTGTGGAGGTAACTAATGCTCAATTAATTAATTTAGCAACTCCTGTAGAATTAGTACCTGCACCAGAGGCAACACAAATAATTGCACCTACTACAGTACTATTAGAAATGTTTATAAATGGAGGAGCAGTTGCAAATCCTGGATTAAATGCAACACCCATAATATTCCATACTGGTGCAACTGATCAGATAATACAGTTTACTCTTGTTTTACGTTTTAGTGTAGATAAAGTTCTTATACAAGGACCTATAAATGTTATAACAATTGGAATGGCTGATACTCAACTTATAGCAGGAACTAATTTAGTTATTGCTCAAGGGGTAAATCCAGGAACATTAATAAATCCAGGAGCAGGTATGCAAGACGCTAGTTTAAGAGTAACTACATATTACCACATATACGACACAGCATGATAAATGAAAAAGAAGTAACTTTATAATTATTAACTAAAATTGAAATAAAATGGCAAGTTTAACACATCAAACAGTAAATTACGTAAAAGGGGCTGGAGCAGGCATCGAAAAAAGAGTGCTCGATAAGATTAAGTCTATTGAAAAGTATATACATTGCTGTATAGATAAAGTAGAGACTGTAAATTTAGTAGCTACAGCTGTAGGAACTCCAGGAAACTGGCAGACTATTGTATTCGGAACAGGATTTGAGATAATTCCAGCTCCAGGTGCAGGGTATGTAAATGTAATCTCTAAAGTAGTTACTATCTTTAATGGAGCTCAAATTGATCCAGGAGCAGCAGGTAATGGAGACTTTATACTAAAAAGTAGAATAGCAGGATCTCCTGTGACAGCTGCTGTAGTTCCATGTCCAGCAGGTGCAGGTCCTTTTGTTAATTCTACAGCAACTCGTTCAGGGGCTGGTTTAGATGCAACAGCGCCAAATACTGGTTATACTGTGAATGCAGGTACCTTTTTAGATGTAACAGTTGCACCAGTAGGAGCAGCAATAGGAGCTACTTGTACTGTACAAGTATACTATAAGACTGTAGCTATCAAGTAGGATAGATATTTTTTAACTAAATATAAAGCTATGCCTAGATGCGTACATGACTGGGAACCTGCAGACAAATGCCCTTGGTGCCATAGGGAAAGGACATATCAGCAATTTGGTAATCCTTTAGTAGGACAGGTGGGCCTTGAAAAACAGGGTCCTAAAAGAACTCAAATTAATAATGATGAAGAACCTTGTTCTCCATGTGATAAGTTATTAGAAGATGAAGTGATGGCCGAGTATGTACGAAAGAGTTTTACTACTAGAATAGATGAAAGTAAAACCTATGAAGACGAATCTTAATATTGTAATATTATGATGCCTATAAAAGACGTAATTGCAAGAATAAGTGCCTTATATGAAAAGGGTGCAAGTAGTGATAATTCTCGTTTGTCTTCTAGGCATATATATAACAAATTAGTTACTTCTAGAGCTACTGTATTAAGAAGAGACTTTGATAAGAAGCGAGGAGCTTCTGATTGGATATACCAAAGTATTGATTGTGTAGAAATGCAACCTGCCTCAAATAAAATTTGCGAATGTGTTGATATCCCAGCAGGATGTAGTCTTTTACAATCAGTACAGGAAATTCCTAAAACAATAGCTCCTGCTTATGGACCAGAAATAGCATATGTAGGAAATTCTGATGGAAGTAAGTTATATTCTAGTAGTGATTTTGTAAGAAATAAATATAAATCAGGAAATAAGTATACTTCTAAACAACCTGATTGGTTCATCTTAGAAAGATATTTATATATAACTATAGAAGATCTTATTAAGTATGTATCCGTAACAGCTGTATTTGAAGATCCTTTACAAGTATTTGATGTGGACACTTGTAATCAATATGCGTGTTTGAATCCATTAGATCAAATTTTTCCTGTTTCTGTTCATATGATAGATCCTATAGTAGAAATGACAGTAGCAGAATTAGTACAAATAATGAAATCAGTACCTGAGGATAAAGAGAATGACGCACAAGAAGGTGCTCAACCTGCTAGATCTTCTGTACCAACACAGAGAAAATGAAAATGAGTAAGACTATACGAGATTCTTATAAATACTATGTTAAGCAGTATGGAAAAGATTTGGAATATAAAGTCTATAAAGAAATATGTGTAAGTTTTAATAAGAAAATATCAGGATATATAATAGAAGATGCGAGGGAATTTAAGATGCCTGCAAGATTAGGAGTTATAAGAATAAAGAAACTTAAATCTAATAATATCAAAAAGATAGACTGGAAAGCCTCCAAAGAAAACAATTGTAAGATATATCATTTAAATTTTCATACCGATGAGAATTATTATAAGTGGTTTTGGCATAAGAAGAATGCATTGTTTACTAATAAGAATGCATACTCTTTTCTTCCTATAAGAGGGAATAAAAGATTTTTAGCTAAATTATTAAAAGAAAATAAAGTTGAATTTTTTGAATAATGAGTCAGACTAGATTAGTAAGTGTAGAAAGAGTTATATCAGGTTTGTACAGAGATCTGCAACCTGTGAATGATCTCACAGAGAATGATTTAATAGAGTGGATTGGGGAAGCTTTGGAATTTATAGGAGCTTATAGTCAACTAGAAGAAAAAGTAGAATATATATTAGTACAAGATCATAGAATGTTAATTCCTTGTGGTTTACATAAGATAGTACAAATAGCTTATAAGTATACACAAGGAGCTCCCACGGAGATGTCAATGCTTAAAACCTGTGACCCACCTGAAACGTGTCCTACTACCTGTCCTGATTGTAGTGGAGCAGGGTGTTCTGATCTCTGTCAGACTTCAGCTCAGTTAATAGCTAATGCAGAACTCTTTCTTCAGTACTATGTTCCAAATAATTTTGTAACAAGCCAGCATTATTATACAGCTAATTTTAGACCTTTAAGATTAGCTACTTCTAATTTTGCTTTATCTGCTACTGCTCATTGTAGTACATGTGTTAATTTAAGTTCTAATTGTTCAGAAGAATACTCTATTGATTGGCCCTATATAAGAACAAGTTTTAAAGAAGGGTATGTGTGTTTAGCATATGTAGCTCAATCAACAGATGAACGAGGCTTTCCTATGATTCCAGATGAAATTAGTTATATAGAAGCAATTAAGAGATATGTTACATATAAATTAAAATATTCTGAGTTTATACAAGGCGGTATACCAGGAAATGTATTCGCTAAGATAGAAGATGATTGGCATTGGTATTGTGGCCAAGCCAGAGGTAAAGCTAATATGCCTGATACGATAGATAAACTCCAAAATATACTGGATCAGAGAGATCGTTTAATTCCCAATACTAAAAGTTATTTTGGATTTTTTGGAAACTTAAATACACCAGAATCGCTAAACTTTGGGACAAGGATCCATAGAAATTATCCATCAAGAAGCAGGTATAGATAATGGCAGAAGAAAATAAAAAGAAGCAACAATCAAATTCTATTAATTCCGTTGCAAAGGGATTAAATAAAGATTTCAGTCGACAATCTCAACCTGAAGGTACTTATAGATTTGCTCTAAATGCTGTAGCCGAGTCTAAAGAAGGTAATCATGGATTTTTAATCAATGAAGAAGGCAACTATCAATGTGTAGAACTAGAGGACAATAGTTGGATTCCTATTGGACATGTCTATCTGGATAATGATACTGCTTTGGTATTTTTATATAACACAAATCCCCTCTTTCAAAACTATGGAAGAATAATAAAAATAAAAAGAGATTGTACACTTGAGATATATCTTACATCCGATTGTTTCAATTTCAGACCCACTCATCAGATAGATGCAGAGTACAGAGTAAGAAATGGATGTGAAATTGTAGTATATTTTACCGATGACTATAATGATATAAGAGCTATAAATATAGATTCTTTAGATAATTATTTAAAGCCTGGAGCTGTCTATGATCCTGAAGATGCTACAATTTGGGATTGTGAGACCTTTAAATTCTTTCCAGATTATACTATGCCTCAAATAGAGTTTGATAGTATGAATGAGGGAGGAGATCTTAAAGCAGGTGTTTATCAATTTTCTTTTAGATACTTAGATCAAGATGGAAATCCCACTAACTGGTTTCCTATAACACAACCTATTCCTGTAATAGAAGATCCTTTAACTAATATCGAGTTTGATATGAAAGGAGAGTATACAGGTACAACTACTAGAAAAGCAATAAATTTTTCTTTTACTAACCTAGATACATCTTTTAATTTTTTAGAAGTTGCGGTTATTCCTAGCACAGTAGGAACAGGAGAGATAAATGGACCTGTATATATAACAGATAAAGTTCCTATAGTAACATCTACAGCTTTTTATACCTTTAATACCTTAGATACAAGTTCTGCTACTATAACAACTTTAGAAGATCTAATAATAGATAGAATAGTATATAGTAGGGCCAAAACAATAGAACAACTTCAGAATAGGCTTATTATAGGTAATCTTAGAGGGGCAGAGAAGCTTTTTGACTGGGGAAAGTTTCAGATTGCTGCAAATTCTACTAGAATACAATATATTACTAAAGCATGTTCTACTGAAGATGCAAACGGCGATTCTGTTCAATCTGGAGAATATTACTTCGATTTTAGAACATTTATGCGTGATGAGGTATATGCTTTAGCCGTGGTGTGGGTATTTAAAGATGGAACACGATCACCTGCATTTCACATCCCTGGCCGAGAAAAAGATAAATATAGTGATGGATCAGCCATACCTGCTGGAGAAGATGAAAATAATCCAACTACACCTGGTGCTCCTGCAGCCTATAGTATGGCAGAAACACATAGACTTCTACCTACGATAGGCTTTGATAGTTCAGTAATTGTTCAAAATACTGATGATCCTAATATAAAACACTATGATGTAGATCCTATTTCAGGTGTAATAGAAAGATGGGAAGTATATAATACTGCTATACGAACATCTCAAGGATTGGTATCAGGCGAATGGGTAACAGAAGGAGATCCAGGATATTATGAATCACGACAATACAGATATCCTAATACTTTAGATTGTGATGGAAATCCTTTATATCCTGTAGAGTCTGGGACTGGAACTCCTGTAGATCCATATATAATGGATAAAGTCAGACATCATAGAATGCCTGATACTTCTTTAGAACAACATTTCTATGGGGATAAATCTATTACTTATGGAGATATGTTTCCCGTAGCGGCAGCAGCTTCTGGGAATCAACCCTATGGTGCTGGAAATCCTAGAGTAATAAGTTTAGGAATAAAAGCAACTATAACTCCTCCTACAGAATATGAAAGAGATGTACAAGGATTTTATATAGTAAGAGCAAGAAGACAAAATCAAGATAAATCTGTTTTAGATAAAGGAATAGCATTCTTTAATCATGAAGGATATGTAGGATATAAAGGATCAAATAGTAATGGAGTAGATATAGATAACTGTCACTTTATGTTTCAGGGAGGACAAGGTAATAAACAATTAACAGATGCTGCATGTGTTCATTGGACGTGGGATAATGTAAGTGGAGGAGACCCTGAAGATTATCCTATAAATGATGAAGATATAGCAGGAGCAGTTCCAGGGTATGATTTAGAAAATACTTCTAATTTAGCACCTAATAGTTGGTTACCTTTAGGAGATTTAATTCAATGTAATCAATGTTGGCAAGGAACAGGTGCATTAGCAAAACAGTTTGCTAATTCTCTAATTAATCAGGAAGATTGGCAATTTACAGGTGCTCCTGTTGCTCCTACCAATACTTATGATAATAATGCAGATTTTGGAAATGGATATCCTATTTCTTTTGATGAGTCTAATGTGGGAGAAAGTTTTGATGCTTTGGTCACTCCTCTTACTAATATAGCATATCATGGTCCTATGAGTAAATTCTATTCTGTAGAAAGTCCTGTATATATGAAATTTGAAAGAATCTTAACAGGATATACAGCTGCTGTAATATGTGCTTCTGCTTGTTGTGATAATGATGAAGGAGCCCAAGCGGCTTTAAATTATCAAGGATTTGGTTCTATTAATGAAGATAGACACGATGGACATACTACTTTTATATTAACCAAATATTCATATCAGCAATCAGCACTTCCTTATACCAAAATAGATACAGGAATGAACAATGCAACAGGACAACCAGGATTTGTTAATGGTACTCCTAATATTGCTTGGAATCATATAATTAACTTTTCACCAAGTCAATATACATATCCTTTATATAATGTTTCTATACAAGATAGTGTTAAATTAGGATTAGATTCTGTAATCTCTGTATCTACTTTTCATGATGTATTTGACAATTTTCAAGCACAAGAAGCACTTGCCCTACAGACTAAAATAATAGGAACAACAGAATCTCCATTACAATTTAAAATTCCTTATCCTGGGAATAATGCAGGATATACTGCAATAGAAGATGATATGACCTTTGGAAGAGCGTGGTGTAGTGATTTTATATCTTCTCCTTGGAATCCAGCAGGAGATCAAGGAAGAGCAACTGCTTATTATATAGCTTTAAAAAAGAATTCTTATGATGCCTTTGGGGATATATCTTCACTAGAATATCAAAGTACTGATACTAATATTACCTATATAAATCCTAATCCTTCTACTCCTGTAGTTACAGGAGGACTATTTGGGGGAGATAGTTTTGTTTCTAGATTTGCCTTTAGAAGAACACAATGGGCTAAAAGATGTGGAAAAACTATTGTACCTTCTACAGCTTTTGGTGGAACTCCTGATCTAAGTACCAACAATTGTGCTGACATAGGAGATCCTAATGTTGATAGAGAACCCTTTCCTGATAATGCAACAGGACCAGATGTAGCAGAGTGTGATGATAATAATAGAAATGGTCAAAATAGGGCTCTTTTAAATAATAATATTATATGGTACTGGACTGAGTCTTTTATAAATACAGAATTTAGAAATGGAAGAGATACAATAACAGAACGCTTTTATCCTTATTTCTTTGAAGGTACAAGTCTATTAGGTCCTTATTCTTTTATAGATTCTGAAAATGTATATGATAGTAATCTAGCTTCTCCTGATAATGATGGAGAGCTTGAAACTTCAGTAATAAAACAGGAAAACTATTACAACATAAACTCAGATTATATAAAGGAAAATACAGAAAACGTATATTATCCTTTAGGATTGTTATTTGATTTCTGTAGTGACTGTCATGAAGACTTTCCACATAGAATAGCATATTCTACACAGTCTTTTCAAGAAACTCAGACCGATAACTATAGAACCTTCTTAGCTAATAACTATAGAGATATACCTGGTAATAGAGGAGAAATATGGAATCTATTTACCTTAAATAATGCTTTGTATATACAGACTGAAGAATCTTTATGGAAAGTATTACCATCTACACAAGCTACTGCTTTAGAAGATACTACAGTATATATAGGAACAGGAGAATTCTTTAGTAATCCTCCTTTAGAGATCTTAGAATCTGAGACAGGATATATGGGAAGCCAGTCTCAATGGGCTACACTAGTATCAGAGAATGGAATGTTTTGGCCTGATGCCAGACAAGGAAAAGTATTTGCTTTCAATAACCAGCCTGAAGACTATTCAATTAAAGGTTTGAAAAACTGGTTTGAAGATAATATGAGGATGGAGATATATGATCAATATCTAGAAATCTTTGGTATTCCTTTTCCAGGCATAGATGCTCCCGCTGCTCCTCAAGGTGCAGGATACTTAGGGGTATATGATGCTAGACATTCTAGATATATACTAACAAAAAAGGATTATCTATTAAGAGCTCCTTTTAATACTACTGATCCTGCAGATCCATTTTATCAAAGAATAAGTTTTAATGAAACATATGGAGTGTGGCAGGTATTTCAATGGAGTTTGGATGATTGTTTATGTTATCAACATCAATGGATAAATGATGAAGCAGGAGCGCCTGTATTCCCTGTAATTGATCCTGTTACGCATGAATGTGTGTATACTTGGATTGATCCTGCGGGACTTGGAATTACTAGAGAATACAGAGAACCTTGTAATGGTAAATTTGCATCGGATTGGAGAGATAAATACGGAAAGGGCCCCTGTATAAAAAATAATGATATTTCTTTAGCTCCTATAGTTATATATGAAGGAGACGAACCTTTATATACTATTACTGATTGGGATCAAGTATTTGAATGTAAGAGTTGGACTATCTCTTACTCTATGTTAGGATCTAGTTGGACATCTTGGCATTCTTACATGCCTAGTTACTATATAGGAACTAAGAATTTCTTCTGGTCTAGTATAAATCTTTTTTCTTTTTTAGATCCTACAACTCCTCCTTCTCTAGGATGGATACCCAGTCATTTTTGGAGACATGAATTAACAGATCTTCGTGATAATTATCAAACTTATTATTCTGAGATAAGGCCTCATATAATAGAATTAATTAGTAACGAAAGTCCTTTGCAAGTTACTATACAAGATTATTATCATTTTCTCACAGATGCGTATACATACGATCCTGCTACCAAGGATTATCTAGAAATGAGATATATAACTTTTGATAAGGCATATCTTTATAATAGCTTTCAAAATACTAATGTACTTACTCTAGTAGTTAAAGATAGCAATATTGCAACTATGGCTTCTCAATCTGTTATAGAGTTAGCAAATAGGGCTATTATAGATAGAAAAGAAAGAGTGTGGAGAATGAATCAATTTAATGATTTTGCTATTAATAGAAATACTGTTTCTCCTCCTACATTATTTATAACAGATTGGGCAGATCCAACCTATTTAGCAGAGTATTATATAGATAGAGTAGTAAATCCTTTAGCTGTAGGATCGTATCTTCCAGCAAATCCAGATTATAAAAACTGGTTTAACAGACAGCCTATGAGAGATAAATACTTGGGGATAAGGCTCTTTTTTAGTAATTTAGATGGGGATCATAATGGAAAAATAAAATTGGTTACTAATTATATTTTCTCACAAAGTACTACCAGTCCAAGATAATTTTTAATATTATGAAAAAGCAAAAACAAAAAATAGCAAAAACATCTTATGACAGAGCTCATTTATTCAGACAAGCTTTTAATGTTCCCACATATGAAGAAGGAGGAGAGGCAGGGGAGAGAGGAGTAAGAGATCAAGTAGCTGGTCCTAAACCAAAACAAAAGAATAGATTTTTAAAAGGATTAGCAGATATTGGTAAGTTTGGTCTTAACCAATTAACTACTCCATTTGAAACTGTAACAGGATGGGAATTTTATGACCCTTCTTTTAGTGATACCAAATTTGGAAGCACGGTAGGAAAAGTTAGTAATGTAGCTGAAGGACTTACATCTGCAGCAACAGATATAGCAGGAACTGCGTTTCTAGGGCCTGGATATATGGCAGGTAAAGCTGCTCTTACTGCAGGATTTGATATGGCAGGAGCTCAGGACGTTAGTTCAGGACAGGTGTTTGCAAGAGGAGGATCGGCAGGAAGAGTAAGACAATATGCAAATGGAGGTCCTCCTTCATTTTTAGAGGCAGAGAAGTTTCAACAAGGATGGGCAGCACCTAAACCACAAGGACCTTATGACCCTTTTAATCCGCCGTGGGGATTCTTAGCTCATCAAGGAGCAGGAGTCAGACCTACAGGAGGAATACAAAATACATTTCCAGTTGGCCCATCTTCAAGTCCTAGTGATGCTCCTAAACAAAGGCCTTCTGGAACACAGGGAGGAATGGGAGGAATAAACCAACAACAACTAATAGAACAAGACACACAAAATACTCTTAATAGACTATACCACTCTAATCCAGGTAATACTATGGAACCTGCAAGTATTGCTCCTTTAGCTCCTATGGAAGGAGACGATTCTTTTATTACTAGTAACTTTATGGCGCAACAAGCACAACAATTAGATAATCCAAATCCAGATATATCAACTCCTGATATGCCTCATCGTGAACGGGACGCTCAAGGAAGTCTTGTACAAAGACCCACTACAATGAGTAAGGAAGAGGAAGATGCTATGATGCTAAGTGATCCTTCTTATAGAAGAGATGAAAGTGGAAAAATAACAGGAACAGCGGGTAAAATGTATAACGCACCTGATGAACCTGTACTCCCCACAAAAGGAAGACTAGATAGATGGAAAGAGCATGCTGAGTCTAAAAATCAAGAAGGTGATTTTCTATCTGCTTTTTTAGGAACAGATAGAACAGCTCATTCGATGGGGAATACAAAGCAATGGGCAGGTATAGCTCCTTTTATACAAGGATTTAAAGAGCCTACATTAGCAGAAACGAAACAAGAAGAAGAGTATCAAAAGAACGTAAGAGAAGGAAAGAGAAAGATGGATGTATATGGTCAAGAAGGTACAACTGCAGGTATAACAGGAGATGAAGATCCTAGACCTAAAGATGTACATTACAAACCAAATAAGAAAGATACTTTTGGAAGAATAGGTACTTCCTTAGCTCAATTAGGAGATTTAGCAGCAAAATCATATTCTGGATATGCAGGAGGTGCAGGTCCTGAATGGTCTAAAATATTAGGACAAGGAGAAATACCATTATTAAGTGAAATAAGAGGTGGAAAACAAACAGCAGAAATGGGAGGAAATATAGGACAATTTTATGGAGGAGTGAATGCAGCATTCCTAGCTAACAGAGATGATAAGAAACATTTAGGTTATGGGTATAATAGCGGAGGACAACCACCTAAGAAATATGAACCTGGTTCTACTGTTACAAGAGCTCAAGTACAAAAAGAAAGGATAGATAGTCCTGGTGTAAATAATCCCAACTTAAATTTAGATGATATTTTAAAAGCAGGAGATGGAAATTGGTTTGGAGAAAATCGTACTAATGATCCTGGTGGAATTCCTCCTGGAGGAACTAATTGGTGGGATGCAAATAAATTATGGGATCCTAGTATATATAACACAGATACCCCTGGTGTAAATTTAGATCCTAAAATAAAAAAATATCTAGAAGATATGTTTGGCGATAAGTTTGGATCTGGGAAATCTCCTTATGATCCTATTACAGATCCTGCTCATCCTGATTATCAACACCCCAAAGCAGATTCTATATATAATGCTTATTTAGATAGTTTAAGGAATTCTCCTGATTTTAGACCTGATCTTCCTACTAAAGAAGCTAGAGGTGGACATATAAATAGTTATAAAACTGGAGGAGTTGTAAATAATAAAGATACTGTTAATCTAGAAGAACTTCCAGGAGATGTTTTAAAAGTGCCTAATAATTTTGATGGAGCTTTTGAACTTACACAAGGTAATCTACATGATCAAATAAATCCTCAAACAGGAAAGACGGGAATACATATTATAACTCCAGGAGAAGGACAAGAGGTGGAGATAGAAGCACAACGAGGAGAAATGTTAGATGTGGATAAAGATACTCAAGAAACCTTTGTTATACCTAGAAAGTTTACTCCAGAGTATAAAAAGATAAAGAAAGAACAAGGTAGATTAGAAAATAAGTTAGAAAAACACGCCGAAAAGAAAGCAGAGGGAAAACCCAAGTTAGATGATATAGAAGTAGAATCTCTGGAAAAGAAGTTAAATAATAGTTATATAAGACAAGATGCTATCAGACAACAGATATTAGAAGAAAAAGAAGCTGCTGATGCTGCTGATGCACAAGTACAAGCTCAACTTGGACAAGGTGGACAACAACCTATTATGGGATCTGAGGCCCCTGTAGAAAATTTTGCAGAAGGTGCTAGAGTAAGTGCTCCTTTTGTAATGGGAATGGCAAACTATGGAAGGGGAATAAGAAACACTAAAGACTGGTATGATAAAGTTTCTCCAGGAGGAATATTTGAACCAATAAATCCTATGGAGGGGGTAATGGATGAATCGGTAAACTATCTGAAAGATGAAGTTTCTCAAATAGATGCAGCGGAAGCTAATGCTGCAGCTCAGGAAGCGATGAATATAAATAAGTACAATGCAACTGTTCAAAACAAAGTTAATAGTGCTGGTATAGAGGATGCTAGAATGAGAGCTAATGCTTCAGTTAAACGAAGAGATGCAGCTGCACGAAGAGATACCTTTGGTAAGCAACGATTAAATATAAAAGGTCTATTAGCTAAAATGATGGGTAAAGGAAATCAGTTAGAGGCTATGGGAGCAGATAAGATGAGGCAGAATGAACAGATGTTAGCTGGAGATTTTCATGGAGCTTTAGCTAAAGACTTTGATGAGATTTATAATATTATGGGTTCTGAGTCTAAACACCAAGCTCAAAATGCAATAAATAAAAGATTACAAGAACAGTTAGAGAGTATGAAAGAAGAAGGTGACGTTGATCCTGCTCTTATTCCTGGTGTAGGTGGAACTGGTACAAAATCTCCTGTTAATGCTGTAACCCCACCTGTACAAACTGCAGCACAAATAAAAGCAGCTAGAGATCAAGCTACAATAGATTATATAAATACATATCACCAATCTCCAAGTCAAGCTCAATTAGACAAATTTATAGCAGATAAAAAAGCAGGACTACTATCAGGAGGAAATCACCCAGTTACAGGATTACCTTATGGAACAATTCCTGTTTATAGTTCTTATAGTGCTGTCCCAAAACTTAATACAAGTTTAGAACCTGATGATCCAAATATAGTTCAAAAAATGATATTTCTTGATGAAGATGGTGTAAAAACACCAATGGAGTGGGATGCAGACGAGGGAATGTGGAGAGGTGCAGAGCATGAAAAGTTTACACCTACTGCACCCATACAAGACTTAACTAACGAAGACGATAGTCTAGAAGTGATGGAACAAAAGCATGAGGCAGCTGCAATCAAAAGAGAAGAAGAACTTAAAAAATTAAAACAAGAATATTTTGATAGAACTGGAGAAGTCTTCACAATGGAATCTTTAAAACCTTTAGATAGTTGGGTAGAAGGAAGAGAATATGAGTTTGATTGGGAAAAAGATCAAAGTTCAGTAGGAGGATATTATATGAAAGATGGTAAATATTATGATGAACTAAATGAAGAAATAACTAAAGATAATTATGATAATAGAATTTATAGAGAATTAGATGATGATGGTAATGAAAAGTTCTTTGATAAAAACCTACAAGCTGTTACTGAGAAAGAATATTATGATTATCTAGATAAATATGAAATGTATGATGATACAGAAACAGATGATGAACGAGACTTAAGATATGAAACAGAGATACAGGAATTAGAATATCAAAATGATGAAATTCAAAGAAAACAAATTCTAGAAGACTGGGAAGATAAGTCACAAGAGGTAGGAGTAGAAGAAACAGTAACTACCACACCTGTAGCTCCTAGTGCTACAGTGGTTGCAGAAGGTCCTAAAACTTTTGAAGATGCTTATGATATGGCAGTAGCAGCAGGTGTTGATTTTCCTCATGTTGTAGCAGCTCAGTTTGGCTTAGAGACAGGTTGGGGAAAGAAAAAGTCTGGAACAACCTATGGATTATTTAATATGAAGTACAATAAAGCTGCAGCAGATAGAATAGAGAAAGAAGCAGGCATAAAAGTACATAAAGGAAAAACAGCAGTAAAAGATTCTCAAACTGGAAGTGTGGATTATTATATGGATTTTGATTCCTATGAAGATGCTTTTAAAGCATATGCAGCTTTTATAAAAACAAATAAAAGATATAAAAGGCATGGTGCATTTAAATCTAAAACAAATAGAGAATATATAGCAGCACTTAAAAAGGCAGGATATGCAGAAGATGATGATTACATAGAAAAAATAATGAAAATAGTAAGTTCTGGGAAAGGTAAACTTGCAAAGAGAGAAGCAGACCTAATAGCTGACGCAACTAAAACACCTTAATATGGGTAAATATTATAAAACTAATACCGTACCAATAGTTGATTATTCAATCAAGTATCCTTTTAGAGAATTGATGCAGGCGGAGATGTATAAGCAGAAAAGAGGAGATCAGACTATGGATGTCTTAGATAAGAAAAGACAAGAGTTAATAGATTATGAAGCCATTCCAGGACAAACTATAACTAATCCAGATGGAACTACTACTTATAACAAATCTGATGATGAAAAGCTAGTAGAACAAAAAAGAGCAGAATACAATTCTTTTGTAGAAGGAATGCGAGGAAAAGATCTGGCAAAGAATTATTCAGCTATAAGACAAGGGATTAATAGTTTATATGATCCTGCTTTGGCAGATGTAAAGAAATCAAGAGAAGCTTATGATTTAGAGCAAGCAGATATAGCTGCTATGGATAAGAAAGGAGAATGGGATCCTTATGGATGGACAGATCCTTCTGGGTATAATACAGCATCTCAAGGTATATATAAAGGATCAGCAAAACCTTTCTTTAATTATAGACCTAATGCTGAAAAAATCTTTGATAAGGCTGTAGCAGATAGTTATATAGATCCAGTGACTGGATTATTAACAGAAGCATTAAGTCCTGAGAAGTTAAAACGATTAGCTCAAAAAGGTGCTGATTCTTTTATGGCAGATCCTAAAAATCATAGAGCTATAGATAAGCATTTAGATCAAATGGATCCCGCACAACGAAAAGATTGGGAAACTAGGTATGGGGAAGAGGGAGCAAAAAAGAGAGCTGCGGAACAGATGTTATATGATGTAGGAATGGAGAAATATGAATCTCAAGTAACAATGCCTAAGAAAACTGATAAAACAGGAAGTACAAGTTCTTCAAGTGGCACTACTAAGACTACAGAGATTCCTTCAGGAATGGATTTTCCTTCTACATTATTAGTACAAGGTCTTATGACTAACAATGGAGTATCTAATGTTCCTCTAGATAATCAATCTGCACTTTTGAGTGCACATGAAAGTAAAGATAATCCAGGGACTTTTCTTTTAAGAGGGTCAGAATTAACAAGTGGAGATAATCAAATTCTATTAGGAGCTGCAAATAAAGAAGGAGGAGGAGTTTACTTTGATTTTGATGCTAAAAATGGAGTAGCTATTCAAAGAACCGAAGGAGAGTCTTCATCTTTCTTAGATAGAAGAATAACAAAAGCTGATATATTATATGAAGATGAACAACGAAGATTAAAGACTTCCTTTGATGCTGAACTAGTTGGTGCAGGAGTTACAATAGAAAAATATGCTGAGGGAGTAAAACAATTAGAAAAACTTAGAAGAACTAGAGAACAGATTTTAGAGGCAGCAAAGGAAGGAATTGTAAGCAAAAAAGAAGTTGAAGGCTTTAACCTTCCAAAGCAACAACAAGAAATAGCTGAACTAGAAGCTTCACAAGAGTTAGCAAAGAAGAACTATGAAAGACTATTAAGAAAATATAGAGGTAAAGGATTATTAGATCCTGAGTCTGATGAGTCTAAGGCAAAAGCAAAAGCCTACAAAGAGTATTTAGATAACCAAGGTGGAGGTACATTATCAGCAGGGCAAAGAAGATTAATGACTGGAAATAAGGTTTATGGACAGATGGATTTACCATTTACACCAAGTCGTACTGATAATATAGTTCTTATAGGTGGAAAAATGTATATGTCAGGAACTGTAAGACTTAATGATGCACAACAAGAACAATTAGCAGGAGGAAGAGGATGGAAAGATCCAGATTCACGTGATGTTATAGAAGGAACATCAGGACATCCTAGTACTATTTTACATTATGCTTCTTTGTCTAGTGGAGTTTTTGGAACAACTAATATAGCTCAAGCTTTAGTTTCAGCAGGATTAGCTAAGGAACATGAAGTATTAAATGCGGAAGGAG